>ENA-OOZN01001099-OOZN01001099.1-human-gut-metagenome-genome-assembly--contig:-NODE-1099-length-19837-cov-2.679153_pt1 | contig 19837 bp, 14 predicted proteins | sample MGYA00241187_ERZ501397 | MGnify/ENA primary metagenome ERZ501397 (study PRJEB25962, sample SAMEA2042921) | human gut metagenome | biome: human gut; feature: human-associated habitat; material: faeces... | reverse complement strand
CTGTCACACCTAAAAGGAACAAGACAAGCAATATCGGCATGTCTGTCAAGTTGTGGAAATACTTATAGGGTTCCATGAAAATGATGCCGGTTTCCGGATGGACGGCGAAACCGTCTTTCAATAACGTATGGATCACGAAAGCCAAGAAAAACAGCAGGAATGGGACGCTGTCTCCCAGCAATTGGCGGCGGCAACGGGGAATCAGCTCTGTGTCGCGAATGCTGCGGATGAAATAAAGGCAACCTAAAATACGAGCCAGAAAACAGACTGCCAGTCCCAACATGAGATTCCAAGGATTTGCCAAAGCATCCAAGCCGTGCCATTCGTTACCCCAATGACTGATGACGGGGATGGCGGCCTCTGTCAGATTGGATTTGCTGACAAGAAAATCAGACCCGTTGAAGAATGTAGCCACGGCCGTTCCGAGCAGAACCGGACCCATGACTCCGTTGAATACCAAAAAAGATTGGTAAGTACGTTTGCCTAACAGATTTCCTAATTTCGATTGGAATTCATAAGAAATAGCTTGTAGTACGAAACTGAAAAGTATGAGCATCCACAGCCAGTATGCTCCGCCGAAGCTTGTGCTGTAAAACAAAGGGAAAGAGGCAAAAAAAGCACCTCCGAAAGTGACGAGCGTGGTAAATGTAAACTCCCATTTACTGCCTGTCGCGTTCACCAATAAAGCACGTTCCGTTTCATTCTTTCCCAAGTGGAATAACAATGAGTTGCCCCCTTGTACGAATAATAAGAAGACCAATAGTGCCCCTAACAGGGATATGATGAACCACCAATAATGCTGTAGAAAAATATAGGTCGATTCCATAGTTTTGATATTTGACAGTGACTAATCTTTTTTATCGGTTTCGTTCATGCTTCAGGTCCTTTTTGGATGGCTTTTACCATGATACCTATCTCGGCAATGAATAAAATAGTGAAAATGGCCAGAAAGATGAAGAACGTCGTTTGTACCGCTCCTGCAGACAGGTTGGATATGGCGGCATTGACCGGTAACAAATCCTGGATGGCCCAAGGTTGTCGCCCGACCTCTGATACGACCCAACCGGCCTGGCTGGCTACGAAGGCGAAAGGAATGCTCCATAGGGCGATTCGGTGCAGCCATCTTTGTCCGTACAGTTTATTTTTCCATGACAGGAAAAGGACCAAGGCGAAAAAAGCGATGAAGTACATCCCGAAACCTACCATAATCCGGAATGTCCAGAACGAAAGCCCTACATTCGGCACAAGATCGTCAGGGTTTTGAATATAACCGTAACCGAAGTATGGCATGTTTTCTTCCAATGTGCGGCGGGACGCGTCCATCTTATCTTGGTCGCCGTCCTTTTGAGCCTGCCGGAAATCCGATAAGGCCGCGATTGCCATTTTGCCTCTCGTGATCTTTTCTGTGGCGGACAGAGCCTTGGAACCGTCGTTTGTCGCATGTCCTCCAGCCAGGATATTGTGGATTCCCGGTACGTAACCGTCGGGATTCCGTGTGGCCAGAAAAGACAGCATAGTCGGGATTTTCCATTCGCCGACTACCGTTAACGGCTGTCTTGTTCCACCTTCGTAAAGTGCTTCCATTGCAGCCAGTTTCATCGGTTGGTATTGTGCGACTTGATAGGCGGATTTATCTCCGCTATATAGTGTCAATAGTGAGGCGACCATACCTGTACATGCTGCAATTTTCATACTGGCCAAAGCGAATTCCTTCTCACGCCGTTTCAATAGGAACCAACCACTAACCCCAATGACGAACACAGCCCCTACAATCCAACTACTGAGCACCGTATGCAAGAACTTCATTACGGCTACAGGCGAAAAGGCTACGGCGAGGAAATCAACCATTTCATTGCGTACCGTTTCGGGGTTGAATACCATTCCTACGGGATATTGCATCCATGAATTGGCCACCAGAATCCACCAGGCAGACAAGGTAGCTCCCAGACCGGTGAGCCATGTAGAAGCCAAATGGAATTTCTTGCCTACTTTGTCCCATCCGAAAAACATTACGGCCACAAAAGTAGCTTCCATAAAGAAGGCTACGATGCCTTCAATGGCAAGCGGGGCTCCGAAGATATCACCTACGAACCAAGAATAGTTGCTCCAGTTCGTACCGAATTGGAATTCGAGAATCAGTCCGGTCGCTACTCCGATGGCAAAATTGATTCCGAACAGTTTCATCCAGAAACGGGCTGTTCTTTTCCAGAAATCATGACCGGAAATGACGTATCGTGTCTCCATAACTCCCATGATGACAGCCAGTCCCAGCGTGAGCGGAACAAACAGCCAGTGGTACATTGCCGTCAGGGCGAATTGTGCTCTTGACCAGTCTATCATTGTCTCCATATTGTCTAACATAAGCCTTGTTTTTATTTCAAGATTAAGGATGAATAGCTCTTTCTATCAGTTCATTTCCTACATAGTCTTCCTTTTCTTCGGTCGATTTGCCTTTGAGGAAAGGCGGGAAGAAAAAAAGTTTCAGGATAAAGAACATGATGAAAAGTTTGATTAGAATCACGGCCCACAACGTACGTCCCAGCGTCATACTGCGGAAACCGTCGCGGTAAAATCTCCAAATTCCGATGATTCCTTGTCTTATCATAGTGAATGTATAAGTGTGATAAGGCAAAGGTAAGCAAAAAACAGTGGGAAGCGGGTGCCGTGAACGGATTTTTTGCTAACTTTGGATGAAAATAATATAAAAGACGTTGTATTATTATGGTGAAACATATCGTATTATTTCAGTTGGCTTCTGAAATGGAAGCCGAGCGTAAGAAAAACGTGATGGACGCTTTCAAAAAAGGGATAGAGGCTCTACCTGCCAAAATTCCGTTTATTCGGAAGATTGAGGTCGGGTTGAATGCCAATCCGGAAGAACAATTCGACATCGCGCTCTACAGCGAGTTCGACACGATGGACGACGTAAGGGCTTATGCGGCCCATCCGGCTCATTTGGCCGTAGCGGCTTTGCTGAAGGATTGCAAAAAAAGCCGTTCGTGTGTGGATTATGAATGCAAAGCCTGACCAAGGAGTCCTTGCATGCCGGACGCACCCTTCCCCTACATAGGAGTTTTGCAAAAAGAGCCTTCATCCTTCAGGATATATGGTAATCCGTTCATAATATTGGTGTTACGGGCTGAAGGATGTTTCAGGTATCTTTCAGCTATGCTTCATTCCGTTTGGCGCAGAACGAAAAATCGTTCGGCTGAGATTGAAAAATCATTTGGCTGAGAACTTTTTATCGCTTTCCGCAATGAACGGAAACTGAAGGATGGCCTTTTTATCTTTCATTCCGTAACGTGTTATGTAATAGCTGCTTATCGTGCTGCCTGAAAGATGAAAGGTCTTTTAAAAAAACTCTTGGGGGGATGGTGGATTTTTGCAGAACGTCTGTATTTCCACCAGGTTTTTACAGCCTCCATTACGTGTCCCTGATGAAAGACCAGATGGCTAAACGACAAATGATTATGTACATATTCAGAAGATAAAATGATGTATACTTTCCGATTTTCCCTCATCCTGCTTTTCTTGTTTCAAATAGGGAAAGCTGTGGCACAATCTCCTTCCAACCGATTGGATGTGGTACAAATAGAGAAGTACCTCCAAAAATCATATCAGGAATACATGGAAGCCATAAACACAGATGACAGAGAAACAGAAGAAAAGTTTCTCAAAAACATGCTTACCCCGGAAATGCAGGAAAAACGGGCGCGACTGGCATGCGCTACGGATAGTGACCCCATGATTCGGGCGCAAGATGTTACGGAATATTCCATTCAGTCCGTACGGTGCAAGCACCTGTCCGGCTGTTGGTACGAAGTGTCATACCGCCCGTATCCCAAAGATTCGACAACCTATATCCCATTACGTATCACGGCAGATTCCTTGGGAAAAGTACGTATTTCGTACGTAACGCCTGATTGGGGCAACCGTAATTACGGGGATTATTGGTTTGATATTCCTGAAGAAAAGGTCATGGATGACCAAGACGGGAAGACATTTGTGGAAACCTTTTACAAGTCATACGCCTATACCTACATAAAAATGAGACCAGATTTGGAACAAGGATTAAAACACTTGCGAGAGGCTTATTGCACTCCCATCATGCAGGAAAAATACGTTCGGTCAAGGAAAGAGGTAGAACAGGAAGACCCTATGTTCGATCCCGTCATTGGAAATGACGACTTCGATGTCTTTTGGTACAATTCTTTGCAAGTCCATCCCTTTGAAACCAAAGGATGCTTCACGGTAAGCTATGGATGCACGAAGATTCGAGTGGCTCTCCAATGCCAAGACGGAAAATATAAAATAGCCGACGTGGAACTTATCCTTTAAAAAACGATAAAAGGCATTGAATGTTCCACACATTCTTCATATATTTGTAGCAACCTAATTATAATGGAAAGCAAATGAAAGACCTTACCATTTGGTGCACATACCACAAGGATGAACAAATCGAACAATTCGGATTGCTTGAAGACAACGTAATGCGCCTCTTCAAGGGTAATGATACCGGAATTGAGGGAGAGAACATCAACCACCTGAATCCGTTCTATTCCGAAATCGTCACTTTATATTATGTATGGAAAAACGGAATCCAAAGCCGGAGAGTGGGATTCTGCCATTACCGCAGGCGATTTGGACGAATAGCGGATGTGGAACCCGGCGCATGCCAAGTGTTGGCCATCAATCGCAATTGCCATGTCTTCGGTCACTACAAAGGTGCACATAATTATCAGGATTTCTATGATGCCGTGGACATCCTCAACGAACGTTACGGTGAATGCAACAAATACTCCCGTTACATGTTGGAGGGACGGACTTTTATACCGTTTTGCAGTTTCGTCATGATGTGGGAAGACTTTGAGCGTCTCTGCCTTTTCCTCTTCCCCATACTTGAAGCATTCGACCGCAAAAACGGGTTGGACATGCAGCCCGAACGTTATATGCAAAAAGCCCTTAGGGATTTTCGGTATGACAATGTCATGTACCAGCGGCGGGCGGTTTCATTTTTGGCAGAAAGGCTTATTAGTTGTTTCCTCACCTGTGAAATGAAAGTTTTCTGCGTCAATGAGATATAAGGCAATGCAAAATGTACAGCCTATAAATAATAACCATTTAAAAAGAAAAACATCATGAAAACGATTAAACCTTATTACGGTGTCAGTCCGATGAGCAGCTCAAGCGGACCGAAGGGAAGTTCCACCAACCCCTACACGCAAGAAGAATATGAAGAAATGCTTGATGCCGGGACATGGCAGGGGGGATACGTGGAAGGATTGGGGTATTGTATGAAAGAGGTCACCGTCACCGTATCATCCTATCCAGATTCCAGTTCAAGTGGATCGGACGACTCATGGCCATGGCCTTCGGAAGATTCTGAGGACAAAAATGACCACAATCCTCCGACACCACCAACCCCACCGACAGGAGGTGGCGGTGGTTCTTCGTCAGGAGGGGGAAATACAGGTGGAGGAGGTACTTCTCCCGGAGGAAACACTGGTACTGAAACCGTGGGCAATGCCGGAGAATCAGATGAATCCCCACAATACACCTTGGACGAAGCCATGTCCTTAATGAAACAAAATAAGTGGCCGGGAGGATATGTCAAGGAAATCATTTTACCTGGAGTAACAGTCACAGCTCATCGGTATACTCCTTTACCTTCTAACGGAAAAGACATCCTTGATAGAGCAAAAATATTTGAGGGAGTACCTTATTTAAGGGGAGGGTGCAACAAGAACGGAATGGACTGTAGCGGCCTCGTGACTGCCGCTTTAGGGATTCCACGATGGACCACAAGTAGCGGTCCGATTCCCGGTATGCAGAAAGTAAATCTGATAAACAAGAACGAAAATTTTGTCTCTGAACTCCAAACCGGAGATATTCTTGTATGGAAGGGGGTCCATACAGCAATATACGATGCAGAAAAAGGAAAAATTTTCCATGCTCATGGTGCAAAAGGAACTCCTGTGGGGTACACTTCAGATCTCCTCACATATTGGTTTAAAGAACATAAATTACCCACGGTTTATAGGAAATAGTCATGAAGAAAACTTTTATCGGATACCTATTGGTCCTTATTCCATTATCCTCCTATTCCTGTTTGCAAGCAGAAATAGGAGACAATGTACTTGAAAAGGAATATCAAACCATCCGTATGGAGAACGACAGCCTGAGACCTACCCGGAAATGGACATTCAGGTATGACGATGAAAAATTCCCATGTGACCATGGAGCGTATGATGGTACGATTAAAGGTTTCGATACAGACGGTAAGGGGCGTTTTTACATTTTAGGGGGAGAACCCGTCCGATTAGCTTGTTTCATAGGAGAGAATATGGAATGGAGCCGAGGCCTCGGTTTGTCTATGAGACACTGCCAAAATGCTTTATTCAAGATGGTAAACGATTCCATTTATTTTATAAATGAAGTCAAATACATCTATTCTTTTAATGAGGCTAACTCTATGTATTTCAAAGATGAAGCTAAATCCAATCTTTACATGGATGAAGCCAACTCTATCTTTCGCATCCACAAAAGCGGTAAAGGAGATGTTGAACGTTTCCCCCTATACATAGATGGAGAATATCTTGAGGGAAATTTACGAAACAACGGTTTTTATGTAGTAGCAAGACCCAAAAATGTACCTGATAGCGTTCCGGGCTATGACAGAAGCCACGACGTAGCCTATCTCTTCACATACCCTAATAAATTGCAAAATAAAATCAGCGGAGAAAACGACATCGCTAAGTTGCACCTTAACGGCACGCCGGTATTTATTGATTTGGAAAACAATCCCCCTTATATGGTTTTTTATGGAAAAATAGACACTTTTCTTATATATGGTTCTATCGACTATGACATCGGCTCGATTGCAATAATAGACACAATACACCATACCATAACAAAATATCCCATTTCCGGCTTACCACGATTGGATGCGACAACCGGTTGGTTTCCAGGTGGCGCACTAAGTTCTGATAATACAACGGTTATTGTAAACAAGCATCTGTACACAATAGGATACGACAATATAAAAATGACTTATACCATCGTGGAATATGATTTAAGTCCCATATTGCTTATGACAAAAGCAATAGACTCATAAAACTATGGGACGCGTCATTCTATTTTGGCTCGCAAAAAACTATGGCTGTCTTTTTTTGAACATTTCTAAAAATACAATCATTCATGCTCCTACGAAACATATTCATATTCTTCTTTTTATCACATCTTGCACATGCAACCGTCCAACCGTCAGCATTCCGAACTTTTTTGTCTGGGTTTAAGAAATGCTCCCAAATCAATCTTTCGTCATTTGGAGAGAAAATCATATCCGATTCAGCTTTGATAGACGGCGACATGTATGCCCGTTTTCTTCCTCCCATACAAGACGACTGCCTTTGTAGGCAGGACGATGTCTTTTGGCAAAAAGGAAGTTACATGGAGCGTGGAGGGTTTATCATCGTCATGCTGAAAAGGCACTGCCAAGACTACAAGGACGGAAACAGCCAATATTTCATAGAGAACGATGTTACCGATTATATGCTCGTCACATATTCACGCGATGGTAAAATCCTGGATTTTAAAACGGTCGGACACGATGGGAGAGCGTACTTCACACGTATAGTCCCCACTGGACAGGCACCAAACTTCCTTGTGGAGCAAGGCTCTTTGGATGATTGTACTTCAATCCTCCGATACCAAGACTTGACCTACACGGTAAGAACGTATGAATACACCGTGGAGCCGGACGGAAAAATCAAGGATAAAACAATCGGGACATCCCAAAAAGAAACCATAAAAAATCCGAAGGACGATCGCCCCCCTATCCGGTTTGAAGAATTTATGTCCTATTTTAAGAAATGGGATAATCCTTACGTAAGCGATTCCTTGTTTATACCATCTCCTCCATATGCCGACTTACCTTTTCCGGAATGTTTCTCCCTAATTCCGGACACCCTTGATTGTGGGTGTTGGCCACGTAACCTCCAATGGACACCCTGCCGATACATCGAAAGCAAGGGACGCTATTTCTTTTTCGTCATCAAAAGTTGCATGATTCCTCATCGCGCTCCATTTCCATATGCGGATTACATGGTGTTGGAGTTCTGTAAAGATGGTACGTTTAGGGAAGCCTCGAATGTCTTTCATATAACAGATGACATGGATATTAAGGATTTATCGTCAGCATTGACTTTGCGGCTAAAAAGTTCCCTTGATTCAGTTATCATTGAAGAGATTTACAGGAAACTCATCTATAAAAAGGAGGATTTGTTCAAGCCTGAGATGCTAAGGACTTTCCCCGATTCAATCACACAACGACATTAAAGCCATGAAACATGCCATTTTAATCTTAGCCCACAAAAACATCGGCCAGCTATGCAGGTTGGCCGGATATTTCGAAAAGGATTGCGACGTATTCATCCATATAGACAAAAAGCAACCCGTCACACGCGAAGAGGAAGAAAAGTTGCGTAGTTACAAACAAGTGAAAGCCGTTTCGCGTGAATATGACGTGAACTGGGGCGGCACAAGTGTATTGGAAAGCGAAATGCACCTGTTGCGTATGGCCGTGCAACGCGGTGATGCCGATTACTTTCATCTTATCAGCGGGCAAGACTATCCGACTCGTCCGTTAGATTATTTTCTGGAGTTCTTTAACCGGAATGCGGGAAAAGAATACATCGGATACCTGCATTTGCCGCATCCTAACTGGGAAGACAATACTTTCCGCCGACTGCAATATTATTATCCATACGACTATGCCGCAGGCAAAAGGAATCCGCGTGGGTGGGTCAGGGAACAGGTAAGGCAACAACAGGCCAAAAGGGCAAAACGCCCCATTCCCGATGAGTTCGACCATCTGTACGGCAGTTCGCAATGGTGGTCCATTACCCGAAAGGCTGCCACCACCTTGTTGGACTATACTGACTGCTTCCCCTCGCTTTATGGCCGGATGTGGATGACTTTCGCACCGGAGGAATGTTATGTGGCCACCGTATTGGTCAATTTAATGGATAAGGAAGACATCGTGCCTTGGAACCACCGTTTTATCCGTTGGAAACATGAAAACGGCAACCGTCCCGCCAATTTGGGATGTGAACATTTCCGTTACCTTTTGGAAAACGAATACCTTTTCGCCCGTAAAATCGAACTGCCATGTAGTACGGTGCTATTGGACAGGATAGACCGGTATCTGCTACAAGACAGGGAGATTGGCCTGACAAAGACCGGAGGTTGGACGTATGACGGTTTCCTGAAGTACGGATATGACAAAACATTTTGCGATTTCGTCACGCAAATGTGGTGGGACATAGGGGCACGGACGGGAATAGACATAGGATGCGGTGCCGGTTACTATGTCTCGCAATGGAGGAGCCGCGGACTTGCGTTTGCCGGATATGACGCGAATCCCCGTACGCCGGATTTGTCCGGTATGCTCCTGCCCGAGGGGGATGCTGTCTGCGAAGTGGCAGACCTCACGGAAGAACTGGATATTTCCACTCCCTTTGATATCGTGGTATGCAAGGACGTGCTTCCCTATATCCCTGAAAAATCGGCATCCACGGCCATACGTAACCTCGCACGCCTATCATCGCATTTCATCCTGTTAAGTTGGAACGTACCGGACTCTGTGGCCGCTTTCCCCCATAGGGACATGACAGATGAAGATATTATCCTCCACTTTGAAAACGAAGGCTATACCGTAGAAAAGTATATGACGGCCAGGCTTCACGTCGTTTTAAAAAGGAAAGACTGCTGTGTGCTCATCCGACGGAATTTACCACTCATCAACTACTGAAACAACAGCTTTTCATAAGAAAAAGAACTGCCGGTTTCGTTGTCCAATGATAACTTCTTCGTAATTTTCTTGCGAATTTGTTGTTTATTTGCAGATAATAATTTAACTTTGCCACAAATAAAAGAGAAAATGAAGAATATTGCAACACGCCACCATCATTATCCTAACGGTTAGAAATCGGTAGGCTGTCCCGCGTGTGCCAATAGAAGGATAGAAATGAAGGCTTGCCGATATGAACGGTGAGCCTTTTTTGATAGTTTAAGAATACTTCATTAAAAAAACAGATATGCTTAGAATTGCAGTACAGTCGAAAGGACGTCTTTACGAAGACACCATGGCGCTCCTGGCGGAGGCCGACATCAAAGTGAGTTCATCCAAGCGCACCTTGTTGGTGCAGTCCTCCAATTTCCCCGTCGAGGTGCTTTACCTGCGCGACGACGATATTCCGCAGTCCGTGGCGGGAGGAGTGGCCGACTTGGGTATCGTGGGCGAAAACGAATTTGTGGAAAGAGAAGAGGATGCCGTGGTGGTACGCCGTCTGGGCTTCAGCAAGTGCCGCCTTTCGTTGGCCATACCCAAGGCTGTGGATTATTCCGGCCTTTCTTGGTTCGAAGGTAAGAAGATAGCCACTTCCTATCCCAATATCTTGAGAAAATTCATGAAGGAAAACGGAGTGGAGGCGGACATCCACGTCATTACCGGTTCTGTGGAAATCGCGCCCGGTATCGGGTTGGCCGACGGTATTTTCGATATTGTAAGCTCCGGTTCCACCCTGGTAAGCAATAACTTGCAGGAGGTGGCCGTCGTCATGAAGAGCGAGGCGTTGCTCATCGCCAACCGGAATATGGACGATGCCAAGAAGGCTATTCTGGACGAATTGCTGTTCCGCATCGAGGCGGTAAAGAGTGCGGAAGACAAGAAATACGTACTGATGAACGTGCCGTCGGACAAGGTGAAAGATGTCGTGTCCGTATTGCCCGGAGCCAAGAGTCCCACGGTGATGCCTTTGGCGCAGGAAGGGTGGAGCAGTGTGCACACTGTCATCGACGAGTCCCGCTTTTGGGAGATTATCTCCAAGCTGAAGGAGTTGGGAGCGCAGGGCATTCTGGTCGTTCCCGTAGAGAAGATGATTCTTTGAGCCGGACAGGTTGGTATTTTCATATCAAAAAGAGGAGGACAGCAAATGAATGTGATAAAATATCCGCAAAAAGAAGAATGGGACGAACTGTTGAAACGTCCCGTAATGAACGTGGACACGTTGCGTGAAACCGTATGCAGGGTGTTGGACGACGTGAAGACGGGCGGCGACCGCGCCGTCATGGCCTACGAAAAGCAGTTCGACCATGTGGAACTGGAGCGTCTGGCCGTCACGGAAGAAGAAATGGACGAGGCCGAACGTCTGGTGTCGCCCGAACTGAAGGATGCCTTGCGCTTGGCGCACGACAATATAGGGAAGTTCCACGCTTCCCAACGCTTTGAAACGACGAAGGTGGAAGTCCGTCCCGGGGTGACCTGTTGGCAGAAAGCCGTTCCCATAGAACGGGTGGGGCTTTACATACCCGGAGGGACGGCGCCGCTTTTCTCCACGGTGCTGATGCTGGCCACACCGGCCAAGATTGCCGGATGCCGTGAAATCGTGCTTTGCACGCCTCCGGGACGCGACGGCAAGGTGCATCCTGCCATCCTTTGCGCAGCCCGTGTGGCCGGAGTGAACCGTATTTTCAAGGCAGGCGGCGTGCAGGCCATCGGCGCCATGGCCTACGGTACGGAAAGCGTGCCCAAAGTGTATAAGATATTCGGCCCCGGCAACCAGTACGTCATGGCGGCCAAGCAGCAAGTGTCGCTTCATGATGTGGCCATCGACATGCCCGCCGGACCTTCGGAGGTGGAGGTATTGGCTGACGCCGGTTCCAATCCGGTATTCGTGGCGGCCGACTTGCTTTCGCAGGCCGAGCATGGCGTGGACAGCCAGGTCTTGTTGGTGACGACCGACGAAGCTTTGGTCGGCAAGGTACAGGACGAAGTGGAACGCCAGTTGGCTGCCCTTCCGCGCAAGGAAATCGCGGAGCAGGCATTGGCCCACAGCAAATTCGTCGTGGTGCGCGACATGGACGAGGCGTTGGAACTGACCAACTGCTACGCGCCCGAACATTTGATTATCGAAACGGCCGATTACATGCAGGCCGCCGAACGTGTGGTCAATGCAGGCAGCGTGTTCCTCGGTTCTTATACGCCGGAGAGTGCGGGGGATTATGCTTCGGGCACGAACCATACGTTGCCCACCAACGGTTATGCCACGGCTTATAGCGGTGTCAACTTGGACAGCTACCACCGTAAGATTACGTTTCAGGAACTTACGCCGCAGGGGGTCCGTGCCATCGGCCCGGCCGTGGAACTCATGGCGGCGGGCGAGCATCTCGATGCACACCGCAATGCCATGACCGTAAGATTGGAATCCATTAAAACCGAAATGAAATGAGCATGAAACCTTTGCAAAAACTGGTGCGCCCGAACATCTGGGCGCTGAAGCCGTACAGTTCGGCCCGTGACGAATACAAGGGTGCGGCGGCTTCCGTCTTTCTCGATGCGAACGAGAATCCTTACAATGCCCCGTACAACCGCTATCCCGACCCTTTGCAACTGGAGGTGAAAGAGATGTTGGCTCCCGTCAAAGGCGTGAAGCCCGGACAAATCTTCCTCGGCAACGGCAGTGACGAAGCCATCGACTTGGCATTCCGGATTTTCTGCGAACCGAAGACGGACAACGTGGTGGCGATAGCTCCTACTTACGGTATGTATAAAGTGTGTGCGGACATCAACGACGTGTCCTATCGTTCCGTATTGTTGGACGACGGTTTCCGGTTGGATGCCGGCAAATTGCTGGCTGCTGCGGACGAACACACGAAACTGATATTCCTTTGTTCGCCGAACAACCCTTCGGGAAACGACTTGGAACGGGAGGAAATCGTCAAGGTGCTTGAGCGTTTTCCGGGGATGGTGGTCATCGACGAGGCCTACGCCGACTTTTCCGAACAGAAACCGTTCCGCGAAGAACTGGAGACATATCCGAACCTTATCGTGCTCAACACGTTTTCCAAGGCATGGGGGAGCGCGGCCATCCGCTTGGGCATGGCCTTTGCCTCCGAAGAGGTCATCTCTTTATTTAATAAGGTGAAGTATCCTTACAACGTGAACCAACTGACCCAGCGTCAGGCCGTGGAGATATTGAAGAAGCGTTTCGATGTGGACAAGTGGGTGAAGACGTTGCTGCGCGAACGCGGGCAGGTCATGGCGGCCTTTGCCGAACTGGATATCTGCGAGAAGATTTATCCGACGAATGCCAATTTCTTTCTGGCGAAAGTCAAAGGAGCCGATGCGATATACGCCTATTTGGTGAAGAACGGCATTATCGTGCGCAACCGTTCGAGAGTGGAACTTTGCGGCGACTGCCTGCGCGTGACTATCGGTACGCCGCAGGAGGACAACAGCCTGTTGGGCGCGTTGCGTTCTTACAAACCGGAGACGATAAAATGAACATCATGAAAAAAGCCTTGTTTATAGACCGCGACGGCACTTTGATAAAAGAGCCGGCGGACGAGCAGATAGACGCGTTCGAGAAACTGGCGTTCGTGCCGGGCGTGATGCGCAATCTGGCATTTATCCGCCAGAAACTGGATTACGAGTTTGTCATGGTGTCCAACCAAGACGGGTTGGGCACGGAAGCCTTCCTTGAAGACACCTTTTGGCCGGTGCACAATCTGATGATGCGCACCTTGGAGGGAGAGGGCGTAACGTTCGACGATGTGTTGATAGACCGCAGTTTCCCGGAAGAGAATTTGCCCACGCGCAAGCCGGGTACGGCCATGTTGGGACGTTACACTTCGGGCGATTACGACATGGCGGCCTGTTGGGTCATCGGCGACCGTGAGACGGACGCGCAATTGGCCCTGAACCTCGGTTGCCGTGCCCTGATTCTGAAGGAGAAGGACGAAGATTCTTTTTCGGACGAGCGCATCCGCTACGTGGACAGTTGGGACCGCATTGCCGAAATCCTTTTTGCCGGAGAACGCAAAGCCCGTGTGCGTCGCACGACCAAGGAAACCGACATCGAGGTACGTTTGGATTTGGACGGTAGCGGCCGGTGTGATATCCGTACGGGATTGGGATTCTTCGACCACATGTTAGAGCAGATTGGCAAGCATGGCGGAATGGATTTGTATATCCGCACGGAAGGCGACTTGCAGGTGGACGAACACCACACGATAGAGGACACGGCCCTGGCTTTGGGAGAGTGCCTGTTGCGTGCTTTGGGCGACAAGCGCGGCATCGAGCGTTACGGCTATTGTCTGCCCATGGACGACTGCCTGTGCAGCGTGGCTCTCGATTTCGGCGGACGGCCTTGGTTGGTGTGGGATGCCGAGTTCCGTCGCGAGAAAGTGGGCGACGTGCCTACCGAGATGTTCTTCCACTTCTTCAAGAGCCTGAGCGACGCGGCGCGGATGAACTTGAACATCAAGGCCGAAGGCGTGAATGAGCACCATAAGATAGAGGGGATTTTCAAGGCTCTGGCCCGTAGCCTGAAGATGGCGGTAAGGCGCGACATCTATCATTACGAGCTGCCTTCAAGTAAGGGTGTCCTCTGATGTGAAGTTCATATCTTTTACAGAAAGGACGGGGCTGCGGAAGGCGTGACACCGTCCTGCTGAGAACGGAAAATCGTTTGGCGCAGAACTGTAAATCAATCGGCTGAGATTGATTTACAGTTCTGCGGTTGTTTTTGGAGGATTGTATAGTATTGGGTATGAATGTGTTATTGGGCGTTAACTTCTTTTCGGGGAGGAAACTGGGGCTTTTTGATTTTATTGACAGAATTAAAAAGTTTAGGTGAAAAGTCCCCAAACATGGCAGTCTGTTGAGTTATTTATGTATTTTTGTATCATCTTATGGATTAACCTAATAAAATAGAACCCATGAAAAAGAACCGGATTTTGTTTTTTGCTTGCTGCTTGGCTTTAGGAGGCAGCACAACGGATTTATATGCCCAACGGACGATGGACAAGTTGGGACGCGGACTCGTGGCAACCGTTACTCAAAGCGGAAGCGGAAACTTCGTGAGCTGGCGTGTGCTGGGCGAAGAGTACTACGACGTGACTTACAACCTTTATGCCGACGGTGTGTTGGTAGCCAAAGGACTGTCTGCAAGTAACTACGTCCATACGGGAGGGACGGCCGAAACCCGATATACGGTGGCTCCTGTGGTGAAAGGCAAGGAGGGGGAACAGTGCGACCCCATCACACGTTTCACGGAATTCAGTTTCTATTCCCTTACAGGGCAAAATACAGGATTCCTCCGAGTTCCGGGTGCAGAGATGAAAGGACGTAATGGCGAGGACTTGACAGAAAACTATATGTTCAATGATGCCGTGTTGGCCGATGTCGATGGAGACGGGATGCCGGAGATTATCGCCAAACGTCTTTATACGGGTACTCCCGGGGTGACGGACGTGGCCAATACTTCGGCTTACAACCGCATCGAGGTGTACAACGTCAAGGGAGAGCGGCTATGGTACATTGATATCGGTCCGAACATGCAGTCGGGACCCGATGAACAGTTCGATGCCGTAGCTTTCGATTGGGATGAAGACGGCAGAGCCGAAGTGCTGATGCGTGGGGCGGACAATATGATTGTCCATCATCCGGACGGCACGGTCACGGAAGTGGGCAATATGTCCCATGATATCCGTAAGATTAACAATACCGAATATTCCATGCCCGATAACGAGTATTTGCTCTATATGGAGGGTGCCACGGGCAAATTGTACGAAATCGGGGAAAACGGCGAGAAATGGATGCCTTACCCTTGCAAACGGTTGGAACCGGGCGAGACGGACTGGACGGCCGCTTGGGGCGACGGCACGGGGCATCGTGCCACCAAACACTATTTCGGTGCGCCTTATCTGGACGGTCGGCATCCTTCCATTTTCGTCGGACGCGGTTGCTACACGCGTCACAAGTTTTATACTTTCGACGTAGACCCTGCTACGCATAAGCTGACGGAACGTTGGAATTGGGTATGCAGCGTGGGAGGTCCGTGGTTCGGGCAGGGTTACCACAACTTCGGCGTGGCCGATGTGGATATGGACGGACGGGATGAAATCGTATTCGGCTCGATGATAATAGACGATAATGGAAAGGGATTGAGTACCACCGGCCTCGGGCATGGCGACGCACAACATTGCGCCGATTTGGATCCTTACCGTTTCGGGCAGGAGATGTTTGCCTGTAATGAAACTTCCCCGGCCATGAATTACCGGAATGCCACCACGTCGGAACTATATTACCGTTTGCAAAGTACCAGTGACGACGGGCGTGCGTTGGCCGGCAAGTTCTATAAGAATTATCCGGGTTGCCAAGGGGCAAGCAGCCAGTCGGGCGTCATCAGCCTCACGGCAGACAAGCCGTTGCCCGATGTCGCGGGATGGGACTTGAATTTCCGTATCTATTGGGACGGCGACCTTTGCGAGGAGGTGCTCAACAGTCCCGGAACGGCGCGCCAGCCCAAAATCGACAAACCCGGCGTGGGACGTATCTTCTTGGGGAACGGTGCCATGAACAATGGGACTAAAAACAACCCATGCGTCACGGGTGACCTCTTCGGTGACTGGCGAGAGGAACTGCTCGTACGCGACGGGAAAGATTTGCTGATTTATACGACCAACTATCCGACGGATTTCCGTATCCCCACTCTCTGGCACGATCATCAATACCGGCAGGGCATGGTGTGGGAAACCATCGGTTACAACCAGCCTCCCCACCTGAGTTATTTCTTGGGCGAACTGGAGGACATCACCGTGGCTCCGCCGCCGCTCACCACGGAGGGGCGTACGCAGATTGCGAATGGGGGCAATATTACTACGGCACACAACGGTAGTCAGGTGCTTGTGTTCGACAATGCGGACACGCAAGTGGCAGTGGAGTCCGGTGCCGAACCATGGGTGGCTGTGTTCAACGTGCCTTCGTGGGTGAAAGGAACGGCACTGAGCGATTGTACCACGAAAGACGTGCCTATCGATTATGACTATTATACTTGTACGGTGACGGGTAGCGGGTTCAGTGGGGCCACACGCTTGGTCAAGCAGGGCGAAGGTACGTTGGTGCTGCCGGACGTGGAGATGACCCATCGCGGCAATACGGATGTGTGGAACGGGACACTCGTTTTCAACGGGACGATGAAACAGTCCTCCCTTTGGCTTAACCGTCATACGTCGCTCCGTTCCGCCGGTACTTTCCATAGCATCAAGGCGGACTATAATGCTACAGTCTATCCGGGCGGTGACGGACAGGTTGGCACCATTACGACGGACTCCGCGACGCTGGGTTTCGGTTCGCGCGTGGTCTTTGATTTGAAGAATGACTTTACTTCCGACCGTCTCGATGCTAAGGTGCTTACCGTCGAAACGAAGTCATGGAAATACGGGCCGAAGTATTTGGCGCCTGTATTTGAGTTCCGGGGCGAGGATGTGCAGCCCGGACGTTATCCGATAGGCACGGCGGCTATGGTCAAGGGTGAACTTTCCAGTATCCTCATCGAGGGTATCAGTTCGCAAATGAGTGCCCGGTTGGTGTTGGAAGACGGTACGCTGTATCTTTCCCTAAGTGACGTGCGTGCTGTATCCGATGTGGTTTGGAACGGTTTGAACAGCAATATCTGGGACTTTGGCCAAAGCGAGAATTTCACCTTGGCAGAAGAGGCCGGACCCGTATTTTTCGTGACGGGCGACAGGGTTTTGTTCGACGATACGGCCGAACGCAGGAGCGTGAGCCTTTCCGGCAGTATCGAGGCCGAAAGTGTCACTGTGGACAATACTTTGAATTATGCTTTCAGCGGGACGGGTGCCCTTGCGGGCCATACGGCATTAGTGAAACGCGGCAGCGGTATGCTGACCATCAGTAACGACAATACGTATACGGGCGGTACGCGTATCAGTGGCGGTACGGTATCGGTGAATATGTTGAGCAACTCCACACGGGCTTACGGAGGTCTGGGCGGAGTGGTGGAATCGGCCGACCTCTTCGTCATAGAGAACGGCGCCACGTTGCGGACGACGGAGACTGTTACCCAAGGCTCTCCCATGAAGATGGAAGGCGAAGATGGCGGCTGCGTTGAGAATCTCAAGGATTTCATCATCGAAACCCCGGTGGAGGGTACGCTACTCACCAAGAAAGGAGACGGATGGATGAAACTGAACACGGCCTGTCCTTCGTTGGAACGCCTTGCCCTCGATGGCGGTACCGTGCAGTGTGTGGCTTGCGACAAGCCTGCGCGGACGGTGGAGTTCCGTTCCGGCACGTTGTATGAAAATACAGGTTCAAGTTATGCCATTCATGTGCCGGAAGGCGGTAGCGGTACGTGGTCGTTGGCCAACCGTTCGACTTATACCAATAAGATAACGGGCGAAGGTACGCTTACGATATACTGTGCAGTGGAACACGGTAATGGTTGGTTTGCCACCCGCACGCCGGTGGCTGTCAATTTGGCCCAGTTTACAGGGACAATCAATGCCACGGCAGACATGGCCGACACTTATCCGCGTTTTACGCTCAATACGTCTTCGGGTATGCCGGACGGAACGCTTAATATCGCCGGAGGAGTAACAGTGCAAAACACCGGGCGGACTTTCCGTATTGGGAAACTGGCCGGAAAAGGTGCGTTGGGCGGTTATGCTTCTTTTGCCAATGACGGGGCCACGGGTGTCAACACGTGGCAGGTGGGATGTGACGATGATTTCACTTGGGTCGGAACCGTAACAGCCAATTCTAAATTAGAGAAAGTGGGCAGCGGCAAGATGACGGTCAGTGGAGTATGGGACAATACGGGCGAAGTGGCCGTGAAGGAAGGTACGCTTTGCCTGAATGACCGCTCGGCAGAAAATGCTATGCTGGGAAGCGGAGAACTCTCGGTTGAGGACGGTGCGGTGTTGTGCGGCTTGGGTAAATTGGGTAATGCTTCCGTCACGGTGGAACGTGGCGGACGCTTGTATTCCGGAACACGTGAGGGGGCTTCTTCCGGAGCGTTGGATTTCTCTGGCAAGAGGCTTACGGTCAGTGCCGGTGGGGAGGTAATGTTCAATGTGGCCTCCAAAATACGCTGTACGACCTTGGAAGGAATAAGCTCGTTCTCCCTGCGTGGTACGCTGAAAGTGTCGGTACGTGAAGGGCTCGAACTGGAAGCCGGGGATGAGTTTCAACTGTGGACTGCAAACCGGACGGTGCTCTCTTCCGCTTGTATGCTGGATTTGGATAGCCCCGGAGAAGGATTGGAATGGGATACTTCTGCGTTGGAAGACGGTGTCCTGAAAGTGAAAACCGCGACGGGTATTATGGGGGTGGTTTCCGGTGAACCGGTAGATTGCGTGGTTTATACGTTGGATGGAGCACGTGCGGGATATTTTACCTGCATGCCGTCGGAAGTCAGGGAGTATATGGAAGAGAATGGATTTAGGCCTGGTATGTACATGGTTAAGATGACCCAAGGTCAGCGGACGGTGAGCCGTAAAGTAACTGTGGACTGACGGGGCATGCCGCATAGTTGGAATCTATGCGGCATAGCATTCTTTAACATAGAATTAAGGAAAATACACTGTAATGATTACAAATATGAAGGTTTTTATCCGTATCTTTGAAACGTTAGAAAAGTTATAGATTTAAATTCAAAATTTTAAAAAGAAAAGTTATGGGGAAGAGTATTAAAGGTACGCGTACGGAAAAGAATCTGATGATTTCTTTTGCCGGTGAGTCTCAGGCCAGAATGAGATACACTTACTTTGCCAGTGCGGCAAAGAAAGAGGGTTATGAACAGATTGCGGCTATATTTACGGAAACGGCCGACCAGGAAAAAGAACATGCAAAACGTATGTTCAAGTGGCTGGAAGGCGGTATGGTAGAGATTACGGCCAGCTATCCGGCCGGTGTAATCGGTACTACCATGGAGAACCTGAAGGCTGCGGCTGCCGGAGAACACGAAGA
>ENA-OOZN01001097-OOZN01001097.1-human-gut-metagenome-genome-assembly--contig:-NODE-1097-length-19902-cov-4.827430_pt1 | contig 19902 bp, 18 predicted proteins | sample MGYA00241187_ERZ501397 | MGnify/ENA primary metagenome ERZ501397 (study PRJEB25962, sample SAMEA2042921) | human gut metagenome | biome: human gut; feature: human-associated habitat; material: faeces... | reverse complement strand
GCAGACCGGCGCGGTTCCTTTGTGTGTATGGGAAGGTAACATGAAAGCGGTTTAGTTGTGGTGCTCCTCGTCCCAGAGCTTTTCGGCCTCGAGGCGCCAGCAGGCGGCGTAGGACCCGCACTTGTTGCACAGGTGCTCCACGCTCTCAGGCGCTTCCAGGTCAGTCGAATGCGCGCCGCTGCGCGCGACCATCTGGGGCAGATATTCGGGATTTTCCAGCATCGGGCAGGGGCGCAGGTGGTTGTTGTTGAACGGCTGGCCCTTGCGATACTCCATGAAAAGCGGCTGCTGCAAGCATTCGAGGAAGCTCTTTTCGCGGATGTTCGCACCCGAGTAATGGATAAACACGCAGGGCTCGACGTCGCCCGCGGCGTTGATGTGGCAGTAGAGCTTGCCGCCGGCGATGCAGCCGCCTGTGAACTCGCCGTCATTCTGGAAGTCGATGGCGAAGATCTCCTTGCCGCCGGTGAGACCGCGGATCTCGCGCACGCGGTCTTTCATATAGGCGCGCTGCTCGGGATTAAGCAGCAGGTCGGTCGTCGCGCCCATGCCGACTGGCATGTAGTGGAAGTACCAGGCGAAGAAGCAGCCTTTGGAGATGAGCAGGTCGAGGAACTCGTCGCTCGTGACGACCTTGTAGTTCTTGCTCGTGTAGCAGATGGACACGCCGAACGGGATATGGTTTTTGTGCATGAGGTCCATCGCGGCGAGCGCCTTTTCAAAATGTCCCGCGCCGCGGCGGCCGTCGTTGGCGTCCTCAAAGCCCTCGATGCTGACCGAGACGATGAAGTTGCCCACGCGCTTGAGCTCGTCGCAGAAAGCCTGATCAATGAGCGTGCCGTTCGTGAAAGCGTGGAAGGCGATGTCGCGGTGCTTTTCGCACAGGCGGAAGATGTCCGCCTTGCGCATGAGCGGTTCGCCGCCGGTGAAGAGGCAGGCGTGGGTGCCGAGCTCTGCGCCCTCGGTCAGCACACGGTCCATCTCCTCAAAGGTGAGGTTCTGCTTGTGGCCGTACTCCGCCGCCCAGCAGCCCGCGCAGCGCATATTGCAGGCGCTCGTCGGGTCCATGAGGACGATCCACGGGATGTTGCAGTCATACTTTTCGGAGTTTGCCCGCGCCTGCTGGAAGCCGCGGAAGCCGCCCTCATAGGCAGCGGCCGTCAGGAAGGTCCTGAGAAGGTAGGGGTCGCACTCGCGCAGCAGGCGCTCGGCGTAGTGTGCCCATTTGCTGTCGGGGTCGTTTGCGATCTGATGCAGCATTTCAAAGGTCTCCGACGTCCAGACGCTGGAGTGGATCTTTTGGACCATGTTGACAAAGTCGTTTGCGACGGTGCAGACGTCCTTCGTCTGACTTTTTCTGATGAGGGAGTCGAGCATGGCCTCAAAGGCCTTGCGCTCTGCTGCATGGGCGATTTTTTCTGCTGCGTTCATAGTGTCACGATTCCTTTCCCTGCCCGCGGTGCGGGCATCCTAAAAATTCAGGAGGAAAGGGCGCGATCCTTTCCCTCCGTTGCCTGTGCGGCGATCTTCTGGAGCTTTTCCATGCGCGCATCGAGCTGTGCGCTGATCTCGGCGCACTCATAGAGCTCGCGCTCCACGTATTCCATTTCGGGGAGATTTTTCTTGTAGCGGATCTTATGCTCAAGACTGGCCCACCAATCCATCGAGATCGTGCGGAACTGCACCTCGACCTTCATGAGCCGCTTCTGGTCATGCAGGAAGATGGGCGTTTCGACGATGAGATGGAGGCTGCGGTAGCCGTTGGGCTTGGGGTTTGCGATGTAGTCCTTGCGCTCTAAGAGTGTGATGTCGTCCTGGCGCAAAAATGCCTCGGAGAGTTTGTAGATGTCGGCAGGGTGCGAGCAGATCACGCGCACACCGGCGATGTCGTTCAAATTCTTTTCGATGCTCTCCACCGTGAGCGGATAGCCGCGGCGGCTGAGCTTTTCCATGATGCTCTCGGGGGACTTGAGGCGGGTCTTGATCGTCTCGATGGGGTTGCGGTCGTATTGCAGCGAGAGCTCCTCGTTGAGCACGTTGAACTTCGTCTCGACCTCCATGATCGCGCAGCGGTAATAGCTCATCAGCTCACGGTAGGGCTGGAAGTATTTCTGGACCCACTGCTGTACCTCACCGTGGGAAAAACGGGAGAGCAGCACCTGTTCAAGATAAGTGCGATCGACAAGCGGACGGATCGGCACTGTCATCAGCTCCTTTGTACTTAGCATTTCTTGTCCCACACGGAAAAATGCGGGCTTGCAGGAAAAGCATAGCAAAGAAGCGCCGCGCTTTCAATGGGCAGGGTGTAAACTTTTTTGTTCACGGCGCGAGAAGGGGACGCTCCCCTCGTTAACACCAACTTAACAAAGGAAACTGTCGAAAACTATGGACAAAAGGAGCCGCGTATCAGATTTTCAGACAGTGGCACGCAAATGTCACAGAAGACAAAATATAAGAAAACGTCCTTTCTTGGTGGAAAGGACGTTCAAATAGACGATATTTAGAAGAAAATACGCTTACGCGCCGATCACATGCGCCGTCATCATCTGCCAGAGGATGGAGAGCTGCTGTGTGGAGATGAGCACATAGGCCAGAATGAAGACGAACCAGAGCTTCTGCATGTTCTCCTCTTTTTTGCAGAGGAAATAGCAGTAGGAAAAATACGCCACGGCGTCCACGATCAAAACCGTGAGGAACATGATGAGAAAGCCCTGCTCGCTCTGCTCGGCGGTGCCGGTGTAGAGCGAGAGAAGGGAGTAATATAAAAACGTGGCGGTGAACGGCCACTTGAGCTTGCGCCAGTCGTGGATGCGGTCTTTCTTATTCATGGAAGCGCTCCTTTTTTGCGTTTTTCCCAGTATACCCTGCGGCATGGCAGATTGCAAGGGGAAATGACCTTGCCAAGCGGGCGTGGGGTGTGGTAGACTGCAAAAAAGAGGTGATATACATGCTGGATACGTTGATCTGCGGCGCGAAGATCGTCGACGGCACGGGAAAGGCGGCGTTCACAGCGGACGTCGGCATTTTAGACGGCATGATCGAAGCGGTCGGAAATTTATCAGGTGCGCAGGCGTTCGAGACCATCGAGGCCGCGGGCCGCGTCCTGACGCCGGGCTTTATCGACATGCACCGCCACGCCGACGCGGCGCTGTTCCGCGAAGGCTTTGGCGAGGCGGAGCTCTGCCAGGGCCTCACGACGCTTGTGAACGGCAACTGCGGCATGTCGCTCGCGCCACTCTCGGGCGCGCACGCGGACGAGTGCGCGAAATACCTCGCGCCCATCACGGGGGACATCCCGCCGGAGCTGCGCTTTGCGTCCATTGACAGCTATTTCAAGGCGGCGCAGGGGCGGGGACTGCCGCTCTCGTGCGCGGAACTCATCGGCATGGGCACGCTGCGCACGCTTGCCGCGGGCTTTACGACGGGAGATTTGTCACCGCTCGAGCTGCGCGATCTGCACTATCACATGGAAGCGGCGCTGGCCGACGGCGCGTGCGGCGTGTCGCTCGGCCTTGGCTACGCGCCGGAGATCTTTTACTCGACCGACGGGCTCATCCGCGCGCTCGCGCCGCTGCACCGGAGCGGCGTGCCCATCTGTGTCCACATGAGGCAGGAGGGCGACGGTGTGGTCGATGCGCTGCGCGAAATGCTCGAGGTCGCCCGCGCGCTGCAAACGCCGCTGGAGGTCAGTCATCTCAAGGCCATCGGAGGGCGCAACGCGCGAAAGGCCGTGCCGGAGATGCTCTCGCTGATTGAAAAGGCGCGGGAGGATGGGCTTGACGTCATGTGCGACGTGTACCCCTACACTGCAGGCTCGACACAGCTTATCCACGTGCTGCCGCCGGAATTCCAGGAGGGCGGCACGGAGGCGCTGACCAAGCGCCTGCTCGACGATGCTGCGCGAAAGGAAATGCGCGCGCGGATGGAGGCGGGCAGCGACTTTGAGAACATCACGCTGCTCGTCGGCTTTGACAATGTAGTAGCCATCGGCCTCCGGACGGACGAATACCGCCGCTTTGAGGGAAAATCCGTCGCCGAGATCGCGCAGACGCTTCAAAAAGACCCGTTCGATACGCTCTTTGACCTGCTGGCGGCGGAACAGTGCAATACGGGGATGATCGACTACATCTCGGACGAAGAAGACGTGAAAGATATCCTGCGCGCGCCGTTCTCGGGCGTCATTTCGGATGCGACGTACCCCAGCGGCGGGCGTGTTCACCCGCGCGTGTACGGCACATTCGCGCGGCTCATCGAAAAATACGTCGTGCAGGAGCGCGTGCTCACGCTCGAGCAGGCTGTGCACAAGGTGACGGGGCATGCGGCGGACCGCTTCGGCTTTGAGAAAAAGGGCGTCATCGCGGCGGGCATGGACGCGGACCTTTTGCTCTTCTCGCCCGAAAACGTCCGCGAGCACGGTACCTACGCGCGACCCAACCTGCCCGCGACAGGCTTTGACGAGGTATTCGTGCTCGGCGAGCGCGTGATCGAAAACGGCGTGTACCGCGGCGGCAGCAGCGGCGAGATGCTGGGAGCGCGGATGGGATACTGAAATCTTAAAGAAATTTTCAGGTGTATTTTCGCCGCCGTATGATATGCTGGCAGGGATAACAAATTTGCGGAGGCTGGATCAAGTGGAGCACTTTTGGGATACGGTGGATACGATCGGCGAGGGCTTTGGCTTTTCGCTCTTCGGCGCGCGGCATCTGGTGACGCTTGCGCTGTATATCGGCTTTGCCGCGCTGAGCTGCAAGCTCTACAAGGCGGCGGACGAGAAGAAGCGGGCGCAGCTGCGGGGGCTCTTTGCCGTTCTCCTGCTCGCGGACGAGGCGTTCAAACAGATCGGTTTGCAGATCGGCGGGAATTTCAACTGGGACTATCTACCGCTGCACCTGTGCTCGATCAACATTTTCCTTATCGCGCTGTACGCATGGAAGCCGAGCAGGCTGCTCGACAATTTTCTCTATTTTATCTGTATCCCCGCGGCGACGGCGGCACTGCTGTTCCCGACGTGGACGTCGCTTCCGGCGGCGAACTTCATGTTCTGGCATTCGACGAGCGTGCACATTCTGCTTGCGGCCTATCCCATCATGCTGTTTTCGGGCGGTGATATCCGACCGAGCGTCAGGTACATGGGCAAGTGCTTCTTGCTGCTGCTGGCGATGGCGGTGCCGATTTATTGCGTCAACCTGCTGCTCGATACGAATTTCATGTTTCTGATGTACGCGCCGGACGGCAATCCGCTCGCGTGGTTCCGCGACCATGTCGGCTACCACTGGATCGGCTTCCCCGTGCTGCTCGTGGCGGTGTTCGCGCTGATGGACGTGCCAATCATGCTCAAAAAGCGGAAAGAGGATAAATTGCTCAGCGCGGTAAAATAAAAAAGCGGATAGGTCAAGGAAATATCAAGCCCCATGTTCGCGCTGTCAAGGTGTCGCGCATGGGGCTTTTTGCAGATCGGGGTTCTGTACGCAGTAAAACGGTCAGGTTTTCGTATATAAGAATGTTCTTTCGTTGAGAAATATGGTATACTCGGCTCAACAAATCGGAATTTGAAGAGGCGAATGTAATGAGAAGTACGGATAAAATAATAGACTATTTGGAAAAGACTTATCAACCGGAATCGATAATTGTCTATGGTTCTTTTGCTGACGGAAGTGCAAATTTGAATAGTGACTTTGATGCACTTATTATTGCCGGAAAAGAAAAACTGCATGATTCATCTTTTGTTGATGGCGTTGTTCTTGATGTATTTGTTTATCCACCGGATCAGTTCCTGTCGGAGTACGACCCGGCTGAGTTTGCACAGGTGTGGGATGGGAAAATCATACTGGATAAAAACGGAATGGGTGAACGACTAAAAAAGAATGTACTTGACTATATAGAACGTATTCCATTAAAAACGGAAGAAGATATTTCGCAGGAAATTAAATGGTGTGAAAAGATGCTGTTACGCACAATGCGAGGAGATGTTGAAGGTTACTATCGTTGGCATTGGGTATTGTGTGACAGCCTTGAAATATACTTCGATATAAAAGGCATACACTATTATGGTCCCAAAAAAGCATTACGTTTTATGGAAGAAAGCGATTCAGAAGCGTTTCATATATATTCGAAAGCCTTGTTGGAGTTTAATCAAGAAGGACTATCCGACTGGATAAATTACTTGAAAACCATTTTTTAAGATCTACAACTTCCAGTTTGCCGTACTTGATCCCAACAGGGCTTGAGTCGGGCATGCCCCGACAGGAAGCTGTCACAAAGAGACAGAAATTTTCAAGAATTGAAAATTTGCGGCCACGGGACGATCCGCGCTCTTGTGAACAATAGAAAAACCAGAAACTGCATGGCTGATTCAGCGAACGGTTCTGGTTTTTCTTGACGGGCGAAAGTCTTTCTGATAGGGTAAAGGCAAACTGGAGAGCTGGCGCCCGACGCACTGCGTGTCGGGCACGGGGAGGGAAAAGCGTGGAAGAAAATCTGTTTCGTTCCATCCCGCGGGTGGACGAGCTGCTCGGTCGGGACGAGCTCAAGGTGTCGGCGCTGCCGCCGGTGCTGCTGCGCGAGAGCGTGCGCGAGGAGCTGGACGCGCTGCGAGACGAAGTGCGCGGCGGCCTTTCCGCGCTGCCGGAGACAGGCATACTCTGCGCGCGCATTCTGGCACGTGCAGAGGAAAAGCAGCTGCCGACGCTGCGCTCGGTCATCAACGCGACCGGCGTGACGCTGCACACGAACCTTGGCCGCGCCTGCCTGAGCGAGCGCGCGGCGAACGCCGCGGCAGAGGCGGCGAGAGATTATTCGACGCTTGAATACGATGTGGAAAACGGCTGCCGCGGCTCGCGCTATCAGCACGTGGAGGCGCTTTTGTGCCGCCTGACGGGCGCGGAGGCGGCGATGGCCGTGAACAACAACGCCGCGGCGGTGCTGCTCATCCTGTCCGCGCTCGCGGGCGGGGGAGAGGTCATCGCCTCGCGCGGCGAGCTCGTCGAGATCGGCGGCTCGTTCCGCGTTCCGGAGATCGTGACGCAGTGCGGCTGCACGCTGTGCGAGGTCGGCGCGACGAACAAGACGCACCGGCGCGACTATGAAGCCGCCATCGGCGAGCAGACGAGAGCGCTTTTGAAGGTGCATACAAGCAACTACCGCATCGTGGGCTTTACCGAATCCGTACCGCGGGAGGAGCTGGCGGAGATCGCGCATGGGCACGGCCTGCCGCTCATTGAAGACCTCGGCAGCGGGGCGATCGTCGACCTCGAACCGTTTGGCATCCGCGGCGAGCCGACGGTGCAGAGAAGTCTGCACGCTGGTGTGGACGTTGCGTCGTTTTCGGGCGACAAGCTGCTCGGCGGGCCGCAGGCGGGGCTGATCGTCGGCAAAAGGGAGTACATCGAACGGATCAAAAAGCACCCGCTTGCGCGGGCGCTGCGGCTTGACAAGATGACGCTTGCCGCGCTGCACGCGACGCTCAGCGCCTATCTGGATGCCGAGATCGCCGTGCGAGAGATCCCGACGCTCGCGATGCTGTCGGCGAGCGAGGATAAGCTGCACGCCAAGGCGCTGCGGCTGCAAAAGGCGCTCGCGGACACGGGCGTTTCCTCGCAGCCCGTGTGGACGGGCGACGCTGTCGGCGGCGGCAGCGCTCCGGCGCAGGAGCTTACCGGCTGGGCTGTCGCGCTTGAGCCGGGGAGGCTCAGCGTGGATGAACTGGAAGAGAAGCTGCGCCTTCACGCCAAGCCCATCGTCGCGCGTATCCACCGCAGGCAATATTTGCTGTGCGTGCGCACGATTCGAGAGGAAGACTTTGCCGAGATCGCCGCGGCGGCTGCAGAGGCCATCCGATGAAGCATGTTATCATCGGCATGGCGGGTCATGTCGACCACGGCAAGACTGAGCTCGTCAAGGCGCTCACGGGCGTGGACACCGACCGGCTGGCCGAGGAGAAAAAGCGCGGCATCACGATCGACCTCGGCTTTGCGCGCCTCGACTTTCCGGACGGGAGCTGTGCGAGCATCGTCGATGTGCCGGGGCACGAGAGGTTCATCAAGAACATGCTCGCCGGCGCGGGCGGTGTCGACCTTGCGATGCTTGTCGTGGCGGCGGACGAGGGCTTCATGCCGCAGACAGTCGAGCATCTGGACATCCTGCAGCTGCTCGGTGTGAAGGACGGACTCATCGTGCTGACAAAGACCGACTTAGTCGACGAGGACTGGCTGAACATGCTCGAAGAGGACGTCAAAAGCCGCGTCAAGGGCACGTTTTTAGAGGATAAGCCGATCCTGCGCACGTCCGTCCGCACGGGCGAAGGCATTGAGGCCCTGCGCGAAGCGCTCCACGTTCTGACGCTGCACGCGGAGGAAAAGAGCGCGCGCACGCCGTTCCGCCTGCCCATCGACCGCGTGTTTTCCGTCGACGGCTTCGGCACGATCGTCACCGGCACGCTCATCGACGGGCACATCGCCGTCGGCGACGAGGCGCAGCTCATGCCGCTCGGGAATAAGTGCCGCGTGCGCAATTTGCAGGTGCACGGGCGCGACGTGTCGGCGGTGTACGCCGGACAGCGCGCGGCGGTCAACTTAGCGGGCATCAAAAAAGAGAGCATCAGCCGCGGCGATGTGCTGTGCAGGCCAGATTCGATGGAGCCGACGCTGATGCTGGACGTGAGATTGCAGAATCTGCCGGATTCTAAGCGGATCATCGAGAGCGGCTCGCGCCTGCACCTCTACCACGGCGCGGCGGTGCGCCTTGCAAAGGCGGTGCTGCTGGACCGCGACGCGCTGCGTCCGGGCGAGAGCTGCTATGCCCAGCTGCGGCTGAGCGAAGCGCTCGCCGCGCGGAAGGGCGACCGCTTTGTTGTGCGCTTCTACTCGCCGCTCGAGACCGTCGGCGGCGGGGTGATCCTGGACGAGCATCCGTACCGGCACAAGCGAAACGACGCGCGCGTGATCGCCTCGCTCGCCGTGCGCGAGAGCGGATCGGACGAGGCAAAGCTCGTGCAGGCCGTCGGCGAGCGCGGCGCGGATGGCATGACGCTTGCGGACCTTGCCGCGTGCTTCGATGAACCGGAAGAAAAACTGGTGGAAATGCTCGCCGTGCTCTGTGCGCGAGGAAAGCTCGTCGAGATCGCGCCGTCGCGCTATCTTACATCGTCGACGCTGGACAGGCTGTGGACAGACTGTGAGACGATGCTGACAAAGTACCACCGCGAGCATCCGCTGCACGCGGGCATGCGCCTCGCCGAGGCGCGGCAGCGGCTTCTGCGCGGCAAAGCACGGGAAAATGCGGACGCGATCCTCGCCTGCTTTGCGCGCGAGGGAAAACTCACGCTGACGGCGGAGCACTGCGCGCTTGCGGACTTTTCCGTGCATCTGACCAAGCGGCAGAGCGCCATCCGGGAAGAGCTGCTGCGCACCTGCCGCGCGGCGGGAATTCTTGGCAAAAAGCAGGACGCGCTCTGTGCGCTGTTCGACAAAAAAGACCGCGTGGAGTGCGCGCGCGTGCTTGAGAGTCTTTTATCTACCGGCGAGCTTGTGCTGCTCGCGCCAGAGCTCTGCGTCGAAAAAAGCGTTTTGGATGCGGTCGACGCAAGGGTGAAGGCGTGGTTTGAAACGCACGACACGCTCACGCTGGGAGAATTCCGCGACGCGCTCGGCACCTCGCGCGACCACGCGCTGCTGGTGCTGGAGTATTACGACCGGCGAGGGATTCTTCGCCGCGAGGGTGATGTCCGCAGGCCGGGCGCGCAGTTTGGCGAGATAGAAAAATGAGGCGGCTTTTGTCGCCTCTCACATGGGAGTAGATGGGTGCTGGTGTGCCCCCCGGTCTTCAAAACCGGTGAGAGGGGTGAAGAGCCTCTCGGGTGAGTTCGATTCTCACATGCTCCCGCCAGAGCCTCGCGGCCGTGTGCCGCGGGGCTTTTTGAAAAATGTGGATTTCCCTCTTGACAGAACGGAGGGAAGCTCATATAATACTACTGTTCGCGGCGTGAGCCGTACAACTTCATATCCGGGTGTAGCGCAGTTGGTAGCGCGCATGGTTCGGGACCATGAGGCCGTGAGTTCGAATCTCGCCACTCGGACCAAGTAATGATAATCCGAACTACATTATCCAAGTGGGTAGTGTGTTCGGATTTATCATTTCTATTGAGAATATATTATAGCATGTAGATGGCAAGGGCAGGAGCATCTCTGCTCTTGTCTTTTTCTATAAATCAATATATAATTATATAAACTAAACAAAGGAGGCGCGTCATATGAAAAAATCATGGTGGAAAGTTCCTTTATATTGTATGGTTGCAAGCTGGATATGCTTTCAACTGGAAATTCGTTTCTTAGGGAGATGGGCAATTGTGACGCTGCCTGATGGGAGCATATCATCGGATAATACCCGGTGGATGCTCATGTCTGCTGGCCTCTTCCTTGCGGTTGTCTGCATTGGCGGATTTTTCTTGTTCCGAAAAATGACACGCAAAGAAATTTTCTTCTCTTCTTCAGCCTTAGTCGCTTTGAATATCGTGTTAGGCATATTTACATACTTGACGCAAAGAATATTTACATCATTCGCCATGCTTTGGAGTGCACTTTCGGAATGGGCCAGTGTGTTTTCTCAGATTGCATTTCAGTTCGGCTTAAACGAATGGCTGAGCGCTGCCATTGTGTGGATATTACCCCCATATATTTTCCTCTTGTTTGGCAAGAAAGAAGTTCATACAGATTGATGAACGGCGGACCAAGTAATGATAATCCGAACTACATTATCCAGGTGGGTAATGTGTTCGGATTTATCATTTCTATTGAAAACATCGCTTGACAAGGGCACACAGAGAAAAACAACTGAAAATGAGCTGCCAAGCCTTACACAATGCACCGCCTAACAGGACATAGGCGGTGTTTTTGTATGCAGACAGCGTTTTCTCTGTGTGCTGATATGGGCCAGCCGTGCGGCGTGGCCTAAATTCTTGTCAAGGAGGTTATTCGTGTCATGGCAGAAGAAAACAAGCATATGCCGCTCTCTCAGCTCTCGGAATACGTCAGCTTTGTCACGCAGAATAATTTCCTCTTCGACTGTTCGCTGCCTGAAAACATCCGTCTCGGCGATCCGGGCGCGACGGACGAGCAGGTCCGGGCCGCGGCGCGCGCCGCGCAGTACGAGAAATTCATCGAAAAGCTCCCGCAGGGCTACGACACGCCTGCGGGCGAGGCGGGCAAGCGCCTCTCCGGCGGCGAAAAGCAGCGCATCGCCATCGCGCGCATGATGCTCAAAAACGCGCCCATCGTCATTCTGGACGAGGCCACAGCCTTCACCGATCCCGAAAATGAAGACAAAATCCAGCGCAGCATCGCCGCGCTGACAAAGGGTAAGACGCTGCTTGTCATCGCGCACCGCCTGTCCACGATCAAAAATGCCGACAACATTGTCGTGCTCAAAAATGGTGAGATTGCCGCGCAGGGTACGCAGGAGGAGCTTCTTGCGTCCTGCCCGCTCTACAAGGACATGTGGCTGGCACATATCGGCGCGCAGAACTGGGCGGTCTCAGCCGCGGAAAAGGAGGCGTGAGCAATGTTCAAAACGGTAAAACGCATCATCGACTGGTGCGGCGAATTCAAGGGCAAGCTGTACCTCGGCTTTGTGATGACCTTTTTCTCCCATATCTTCGCGGCGCTGCCGCTGGCGCTCGCGGCCTACACCGTGGGACTTCTGATCGAATCGCAGTCGGGCGGCGCGGCGTTTGACGCCGCGTGGATCTGGAAGACGATCGTGATTCAGATCGTGCTCGTGCTGCTGCGCTTCCTCTTCGACTATCTCCGCGCGAGATTGCAGGAGCCCATCAGCTACCAGCTCACAGCGCGCGACCGCCTTGCCGTCGGCGATGCGCTCAAGCGCGTGTCTCTCGGTTACTTCCAGACAATGAGCACCGGCAATATCTTGAATTCCATCACGACGGGCCTTTCAATGCTTGAAAACATGGGAATCCGCATGATCGACAACTTCATCGGTGGATACTTAAATTTCCTCGTCATCTTCGTCTGCCTTGCCGTGTGCAGTCCGGTCACGGCGCTCATCGCGCTCGCCGCGGCGGCACTGTCGCTCGGCTTCATGCTCATCATCTCGCATTACAGCAGCGTGAACGCGCCCGTGGAGGCGCAGGCGAACCGCGACATGACCGGCGAGGTCATCGAGTACGCGCGCGGCCTTGCGGTCGTCAAGTCGTTCAGCAAGAGCGGCGCGGCGATGGAATCGGTGACAAAGGCCATCGGCGACAGCAAGCGCATCCGCTTAAAAATTGAGTGGGGCTATGTGCCCGCCAACGCCCTGCATCTGTTCACGCTCAAGTGCGGCAGCGTGGGCCTCGCGTTCGCGGCGGCGATGCAGTGTTTGAACGGGCAGATGGATTTTTCCGTCATGCTGATGTTCCTCTTCTTCTCGTTCAGCATTTTTGCGAGCCTTGATCCCATCAGCGACAGCGCGTACACACTCGGCGTCATCGACGACGCGATGGACCAGCTCGACGCGAATGGACGTGACGTAAGGCTCGACCACTATGATATCCGCTTCAACCACGTTGACTTCGGCTACGATACGAGAAAGGTCCTCAAGGACGTGTCGTTCACGATCCCCGAAAAGACCTCGACCGCCATTGTCGGCCCCTCCAGCAGCGGCAAGACGACCATTTGCAGTCTGCTCGCGCGCTTTTACGATCCGCAGAGCGGCAGCATCTCCGTCGGCGGACACAACCTGCGCGAATTTACCTGCGACAGTCTGCTCTCGAACATCTCGATGGTCTTCCAGAACGTCTACCTCTTCAACGACACGATCCGCGCAAACATCCTCTTCGGCAAGCCCGACGCGACGGAGGACGAGATGATCGCGGCGGCGAAAAAGGCGCGCTGCCACGACTTCATCATGGCGCTGCCGAACGGCTACGACACCGTCGTCGGCGAGGGCGGCGGCACGCTCTCCGGCGGCGAAAAGCAGCGCATCTCCATCGCACGCGCGATCCTGAAAAATGCGCCCATTATCATCCTCGACGAGGCGGCGAGCATCGACCCCGAAAACGAGCACCCCATCCAGCAGGCGATCTCCGAGCTGACGCGCGGCAAGACGATCATCACGATCGCCCATCGCCTGGCAACCATTAGAAATGCCGACCAGATCCTCGTGGTGGAGGATGACCGCATTGAAGAGTCTGGCACGCACGATGAGCTGGTGAAGCAAAACGGCGTCTACCGCCGCTTCACCGCCATCCGCAAGCAGACCGAGCTCTGGCGCATCGCGGCGGAATAAAAGGAAATATGCAAAAGCTCCGCAACTTCTGTTGCGGAGCTTTTGCTGTTCACCACCGGTGGACGATTTGACCAAAAATGTGCAATGGCTTTCGCCCTTTTGATGGTAGCGGAATAACAGGTGCTATGCTATATTATAATAAGTCGCGTCGAATAATATGGCTTGCTTTGTGCAAGTGTGACGAAATGAGAGACTGAAGCGGTGTTTTTGCAGATCTGCCTCTTGCGGAACGCAAAATAAAGTGCTATATTACGGTAGCGCGATAAAGTGAACGGGAGAATACATCGACTTTGCAGACAAAGCGGCATTCGTTCGAACACTGAAAATTTTAGGAGGAAAACACATGAAAGGAAGCGTACTCAAAAAGTTTCTCTGCACCTGTCTGGTGACGGCCGCGGCCTTTGCCGCGACGACCATCAGCGCCTCCGCCTGCACGACGATCTACGTCGGCGGCGACCTCGTCGAAGAAGGCACGCCCTTCGTCGCCCGCACGGAGGACTACGGCTCTGACTACAACAAGCTCTGGTTCATCAGCGAGAGCGGCAAGTGGAAGCAGGGCGACCACTACGTCGGCTGCCCGGACTACGGCCCGTTCGAGTGGGATTTCACCCACGACAGCTACCGTTTCACCTATTTTACGAACGATATCTACTATGACGGCATCTGCCCCGAGTGCGGCGAAAAGGCCGACCACTACTCCTACACCGAGTTCGGCACGAACGAAAAGGGCGTGTCCGTCTCCGCGACCGAAACGCTCTACGGCAACGAAAAGGTGACGGAAGCCGACCCGTACCGCGACGCCGAATGGGCGGAAGCGAACAAGAGCGAGCGCATCGGCATTGAAGAGACCGATATCCCGACCATCATCCTGGCCGAGGCCTCTTCTGCGCGCGAGGGCGTGAAGCTGCTGCTCGACATCTACGAGAATTACGGCTGCATGGCCGCCTCCGGCGTGTTCGTCTGCGATAAGGACGAGGTCTGGTACATCGAGAATTGCAGCGGCACGCAGTATGTCGCCATCAAGCTCAACAACAACATGATCTTCCTTGAGCCCAACATGGCCGTCATCGGCCGTGTCGATTTGGACGATGAGAACGTCATCGCCTCCAAGGACCTGATCGCGGTGGCGAAGAAGGCCGGTACGTTCGTCGGCGACGAGGCAAAGAACATCATCGACTTCCGCGCGTCCTACGCCCGCATCAGCGAGAAGATGGACCAGCGCATGATCGACGGCCTGAACTACCTGAACGCGGCTTACAAATATGACAGCGACGCGCTCGTGGCCGACAACACGAAATTCACCATCTCCAACCTTGACGCGAGCGACAAGCTCGTCGCGCTCTACACCAACATCAAGGCCGACCGCAAGCTCGATAAGGACGATGTGTTCGGCTACTACAAGCTCTCCTCCATCGGCAAGGCCAGCAACCAGGAGATCGAGATATTCCAGCTCTTCAAGGACCGTCCGGTCGAGACCGCGACCGTGGGCTGGGTCGGCGTCGGCAACATGTCCTACAACGTGTTTGTCCCGTACTATCCCATGCTGATCGACAGCATGTACAAGGGTTATCAGGTCAGCACCGCGTCCGCGAAGTTTACGACTGAAAAGCCCGACACCTTCTGCACCTACGGCACGAGCTGGGCGCAGGATGCCGAGGGCAACTGGCAGCGCGTTTCCGGCTTCAAGGCGTATCCGAGCAACTGGAAGGATTCCTATTACTTCACGTTTGAGGGTCTCGGCGGTTACATCGCCAACGCCGACAAGATCACCGGCAAGCCCCTGAAGGCCGAGGCCAAGGCCTACGTCGCCGATAAACTCGCCGCCCTCCAGCAGGAGCTCTACAAGGACTTCGTCACGACCGACCAGCTCGCCAAGGCGGATGATGCCTGCGCCCTTGCCACCGAGAACGGCAAGACCATGGCTGAAAAGGCGCACAAGCTTGGCGTTGAGCTCGTCGAGTACATCACGAAGGATGAAGCGCTCCAGCCGAGCGTGTTCACCGATGTCAAGGAAGGCGCCTACTATGTGGACGCTGTGAACTGGGCCGTGGATAAGAAGGTCACCTCCGGTAAGACCGAGACGACCTTCGCCCCCAACGACTCCTGCACCCGCGCGCAGGCCGTCACGTTCCTGTGGCGCGCCGCCGGCAGCCCCGAGCCGACCGCAAGCGAGATGACCTTCACCGACGTGAAGGCGGACAGCTATTACTATAAGGCCGTCCTGTGGGCCGTCGAGAACAAGATCACCTCCGGCATGAGCGACACGCTGTTCGCGCCCGACGCGACCTGCTCGCGCAGCCAGATCGTGACGTTCCTGTACCGCATGCAGAACAGCCCTGAGAGCAAGGCAGAGAATCCGTTCACCGATGTCAAGGCGGACGCCTACTACGCAAACGCCGTCCTGTGGGCCGTGGAAAACGGCGTGACCACCGGTGCGAGCGCGACGACTTTCGACCCCGCGGGCGACTGCACGCGCGGTCAGATCGTCACCTTCCTCTATCGCTGCCTCAGCAAGTAAGCGGCAAAAGCAAACAGGAGAGCCCCCGAAGATTTTCTTCGGGGGCCCTTTTTGCGGAACAGTCGGGAGAAATATCAACAGAAGTTGATGCTGCGTTGAGAAAGAGTTCATCTACTTGCGGTAAAAATATAAAATCTGATGTTGTAAGTTCCGGCGGGGATGCCCGCAGATGAGGTTTTTATCTTTCAGGAAGGAAGAAACGAACGATGCGAGTGAAGATTATTTCCGACAGCACGTGCGACCTGTCGCCCGCGCTGCTCGAGCGCTATGATATTGCCGTCACGCCGCTGTGCGTCATCAAGGACGGCAAGGACTTCCACGATGGTGTGGACATCACGCCCGCCGACATTTTTGCCCACGTGGACGGCGGCGGAGACCTTTGCAGCACGTCGGCGGTCAGCCAGTACGAGTACGGCGAGATATTCGCGCGCTACGCGAACGAGTATGACGCGGTGGTGCAGATCACCATCGGCGCGAATTTCTCCTGCTGCTATCAGAATGCCTGCGCCGCGGCGCAGGAGTACGAGAACGTCTTTGTGGTCGATTCGGAGAATCTGAGCACCGGCCAGGGCCTTCTGGTCGTCGCGGCGGCGAAGCTCGCCGAGCAGGGCCTTTCCGGCGCGGAGATCGCCGAGCGCGTGCGCGCGCTCGCGCCGAAGGTCGAGGCGAGCTTTTTGATCGAGCGCCTCGACTACATGCGAAAGGGCGGCCGCTGCTCGGCTGTGGCCGCGCTGGGCGCGAATCTTCTGCACCTGAAGCCCTGCATCGAGGTGCGAAACGGCAAGATGGCCGTGTGCAAGAAGTACCGCGGCTCGTTTGAAAAGTGCATCCGCCAGTATGTAAAAGAGCGCCTTGACGGGCGCGAGGACATCGCGCCGGAGCTCGCGTTCATCACTCACGCGGCGGCGGACGCGAACGTCGTGGCTGCGGCGAAGGAGGAAGCGGCACAGTACAGATCGTTTGAGACCGTCGAAGAGACGCAGGCGGGCTGCACCGTCTCGTGCCACTGCGGCCCGAACACGCTCGGCATCCTGTTTGTGAGAAAGTAAAGGAGAAACCACCGTATGGCTCGCCATACGGTGGTTCTTTTTCAGCATTTTGCGCTTTTTCGCCAAAAGATGACCGCGAGCGCGGTGCAGACCGCGATGGCGGCGGCGTAGGGGATGACGAGCAGAAACGCGGTGCTCGCCGGTGCGCTGTAAGAAGCATAGCGGATGCCCCAGAGCATGTCGCAGTAGTTGAATGCGACGGTGGCGCACATCACATCGGAGAGCAGGATCGCCAGCGCGGCGAAGGTACAGGACAGAGCTTTCATGGAGAGACCTCCTTATTTGTGTTTCGTACTTTTGAGCAGCAGCGCCGCGCCCGCGGCAATGGCCGCGACGCAGAGCAGCAGAAAAATGCCACTGCCGTCGATGCGGATCATCGACGATCCGCTGATCTGCGCGGGAACGGACGGGACAAGGATCGACAAAACACCATAGACGATCAGCGCGGCCGCGCCGCCGAAGCAGAGAATGAGGCTCAAAAGCCGCATCGTCCGGTGCTCCTCCTGCGCTTCGGCGGGCGCGGCATCCGGCGCACCGTCTTTTAGAAGGTAGTCGAGCGAGACGCCGAAGTAATTGCTCAGCGCGAGGAGCTTGTCGCTCTCAGGCATCGCGCTGCCGCCCTCCCATTTAGAGATGGCCTGACGCGAGACGTTCAGCGCCTCCGCGAGCTGCTCCTGCGAAAGACCGCTCTTTTTGCGCAGGGCATAGAGTTTTTCAGGTAGTGCCATGGTTCCTCCTTTCGCAAAAAGCATAGCGTTAGTGTGCGCAAAATGCCATGTATTGCAGTAGACAATTGCGCAACCGTGGGTAGCAATGAAGACTTTTTGCGGAAAACAGTCCTGTTTTCACCCATTTTACCATGCAGAGGGGGAAAGCGCCAGCGGAGAGCAAAAAATCGCCCGAACAGGAATTTGTTCGGGCAATTTTGGTTCAGTTCTGTTCCTCGGAGGGGGTGTTCTTCTTTTCAAGCTCCGCGCGCAGCATGCGGTTTTCAGCCTGCAGGGCGTCGAGCTTGTCGTTCAGCGGGGCGAGCTGCTTTTTGAGCTCGCGCGCGACGATGCCCTGATAGAATTTGTACCGGCTCGCTGTGCCGGCTGCGGCGCACACGACAGTCACGCCGCCGGCGATGAGGCCGGCCTTTTTCCAGTCGACCTTGCGGACGACTTGCAGCACGGCGCGCTGGTCGAGCTTTTTGCCACGCAGCGGCGCGGGCGCAGCGCTCTCCGCGCGCACGGGGAGAATGTGGATGGTTTCGAGCATTTTCATCGGATCGTCCTCCTTGATCCATGTTATTTTTCGACTCTAAAGGTATCATGCCGCATGCGGAATGTCAACTGCGGGGATGCGTTGCAATGGATAGAAAAACGTGCTATGATGACCGAAGATTTTTGATTCGAAAGGAAGCGAGGGGAGCGATGCTCCCGCGTTGACATGATCGCGATTCTGCTTGCGCCGGTGTACCTGCTGGCGAATTACTATTTACTGCGCCGCGTGATGGGCTGGGTGAAAGCCTGGTTCCCGTTTTTCCGCACAGCGCGCCACTGGGCGCTGCCCGTGGCTGTGCAGGCGTTTCTGGCCTGCTCCATCGTCATCGCGTTTTTCCTGCCGGAGGGGCGGGCGCGGCGCGTGATGAAGCTCATCGGCAACTACTGGCTCGGCGTACTGCTGTATGTGCTGCTCGCGGTCATCGCGGCGGACCTGCTGCGGCTGCTGCTGGGGTACGTGCTGCCGTTCAAGCACATTTTCGTCACGACACAGATGCACCGCATCGCGGGCTGTGTGTGCGCGCTGGTCATTTTGATCGCATCCATCTGGGGCGTCGTCAACGCGCGCATCATCCACGTGACGCCGTATGACGTGACGGTCGATAAGACTGTTGAGGGCATGGACGAGATGAAGGTTGTGCTCGTGGCCGACCTGCACCTTGGCTACAACATCGGCGAAAAGCAGATGCAGCAGATGGTAGACAGGATCAACGAACAGGACACCGACCTCGTCGTCATCGCAGGAGACATCTTCGATAACGAGTGGGAGGCGGTGGAAGACCCTGAGACCATCGCCACCACGCTGCGCGGCATCCGATCGAAATACGGCGTTTACGCCTGCTACGGCAACCACGACATCGAAGAGCCGGTCCTTGCGGGCTTCACCTTCCGCCAGAGCGAGAAGAAGGAGAGCGACCCGCGCATGGACGAATTCTTGAAGAACGCGAACATCACGCTCCTGCGTGACGAGGGCATGCTCATCGACGGAAAGTTCTACCTTTATGGCCGCCCCGACGCGCACCGCCCGGGCCGCGGCATCGAGACGCGCAAGATGCCCGATGAGATCACGGCAGGTCTGGACAAGGATAAGCCCATCATCGTCCTCGACCACCAGCCCAAGGAGCTACAGGAGCTCGCGGACGCGGGCGTCGACATAGACCTCTGCGGCCACACGCACGATGGACAGATGTTCCCGGGAAATCTCACCATCAAGCTGATGTGGGAAAATGCCTGCGGGTATCTTCAAAAGGGAAAGATGCACAACATCGTTACCTCCGGCGTCGGCCTGTTCGGACCCAACATGCGCGTGGGGACAAAAGCAGAGATTTGTCCGATTACCATTCATTTTGCAAAGAATTAAAGGCTCAGGAAGCCTTTAGAAATTCCCTGCGGCCGCGCAGGGGGAGCGGTTAAGGGGGATATTCTCTTTCCTCGGAAAGAGAATATCCCCCTTTGACCCCCAAGAGAAAGAGATTAGATTGGCAGTCTCGGGCTTGAATGACCTTGGCACCTCCGGAATGAGAATGCCTGCACGCGGCGGAGCCGCATTAGAGCTGCTATACGATTTGGTCTACTTCTATTATCCGCTGCCGCTCTCGAATCTTGTTTCGGTGCGGTTTAATCGCCTGCTATCGAAAGTGCGCATATCGCGGCAAGCCCCAACAATGCTGCCTTGGCAGGCAGAAGCAAATCTGCACAAATCCAAAGTAGACGGAGATTGCGTAAGGGTAGCGAATTGCAGGCAAAGCGACAGCGAAGATAGAAGATAGTCAAGTCGTTTAGATACACTGCT
>ENA-OOZN01001086-OOZN01001086.1-human-gut-metagenome-genome-assembly--contig:-NODE-1086-length-20051-cov-3.154481_pt1 | contig 20051 bp, 12 predicted proteins | sample MGYA00241187_ERZ501397 | MGnify/ENA primary metagenome ERZ501397 (study PRJEB25962, sample SAMEA2042921) | human gut metagenome | biome: human gut; feature: human-associated habitat; material: faeces... | reverse complement strand
CATTCCAGGGTGTTACGGAAGATGCAAAGAATACCGTTTATTTAAGACCGGAAACAGCACAGGGGATTTTCGTCAACTTTAAAAATGTACAGAGAACATCCAGAAAGAAAGTACCGTTTGGTATCGGTCAGATTGGTAAGTCTTTCAGAAATGAAATTACACCGGGTAACTTCACATTCCGTACCAGAGAATTTGAACAGATGGAACTTGAATTCTTCTGCAAGCCGGGAACAGACTTGGAGTGGTTTACATATTGGAGACAGTACTGCATCGACTGGTTACAGAAGCTGGGAATCAAGGAAGATGAAATGCGTGCAAGAGATCATTCTCCGGAAGAATTATGCTTCTACAGCAAGGGAACAACGGATATTGAATTCTTATTCCCATTCGGCTGGGGCGAGCTCTGGGGTATTGCCGACAGAACAGATTACGATTTGACACAGCATCAGACCGTATCCGGTGAAGATATGTCTTATTTTGATGATGAAGCAAAGGAAAAGTACATTCCATACGTTATCGAGCCTTCACTGGGGGCAGACCGTGTAACACTTGCATTCCTGTGTTCTGCATATGATGAGGAAGAATTAGAAGGCGGTGACGTAAGAACCGTGCTTCATTTCCATCCGGCACTGGCACCGGTTAAAATCGGTGTGCTTCCGCTGTCTAAGAAGTTAAATGAAGGCGCAGAAAAGGTGTTTGCTGAACTTTCAAAGACTTATAACTGTGAATTCGATGACAGAGGAAATATTGGTAAGAGATACAGAAGACAGGATGAAATCGGTACACCGTTCTGCATTACATACGACTTTGATTCAGAAGAAGATAATGCCGTAACGGTACGTGACAGAGATACAATGGAACAGGAACGTGTAAAGATTGCTGATTTAAAGGCATATTTCGCAGACAAATTTACATTTTAATATGTGAGAGGAATCGCCATGAAATGTCCGAAATGTGGTCAGGAGTATGAGGGCAGTGCCTGCCCGAATTGTGAACCGGGACCAGAGATTATCGTCAATAATGCAGATTATCTGAGGAGAAAAGAGGCGTATGAAAAGAAGCAGGCTGAAAAAGAGTCTGCTTCTTCTCACACAGACAAGCCACAGAAAGAACCGGAAGAGGAAAACACCGATGACCGCAGAGCAGTAAAAAAGAAGCCACAGGAACAGCCGGAGTATGAGGAAATCGATTATCTGGGTATGATGAAAAAGGTGTATGATACCGGAAAAGAAGCAGCAGGCAGTGCCGCAGAGGAGCTAAAGAAACGAAAAGGCTTTTTTACCAGATACCGGAAACGGATTATCGCGGCAGTGCTGGTTGTATGTGTACTGGCAGGCGGCGGATTTGGCATTTACAAGCTTGCTTCCCGTAAAAATTATGTGCTTTATATGAGTTCCGGTGCAAAGATTTACAATGTTGCAGGGCTGGAAAATAATTATGTGTGTGAAAATAAGCAGGCGGTTTTTGCAGTCGATAACCGTACATTTTACACGCCGCAGTTTCCACAGCAGATTGATGCCGATGCGGTGACAAATACGCTTGCAAGCGACAACGGGGAATATTTTGCGGCAACCGTCTATGATGAGGGCAGTGCGCAGTATGCGCTGTATACATGGAAAGATGGACAGGATGCGGTTCAGGTGTCTAAAAATGCCTATGATAAAGATATCGGTTATATTACGAATAAAGGAAAAGTTATTTATTCCGATGTCGAGGTTGTCAATGAGGAAGGCGGACTCGGAGCTATGCAGTTATATGTATACGATGCGTCCGGAAAGCTTACACTCATAGAAGGGCAGTTAAAGGAATATTTTGTGTATGCGGCAGAAGAAAAAATTGTCTGCTACAACAAGAATAATGTATTGTATCTGTATGATTATGATGAGAATAAAAAAGAAAATGAATTATCTGACAGTGTCAGAAGCGTGTATGCAGAAAGTGCGAAGGCAGATAACTTTTTTACGGCAAAGGCAGATACGGTAAATACTTCAAAGAATGCCCATGCGCTGATTTTCAGCGACGACGGTGAGTGGTACTACTACAACATTTCAGAACAAAAGACAAAGTATATGATGCAGGAACTGTCATCTTCCGTAGAAATAATTTATGAGGAAAAGGCAGGGTATCTGTATCTTTTAGCGCCGAATAAAATTACCTATGCGGAATTGTCACAAGACGGAATTAAAGAACGTGTGCAGGTTGATACACTGCTGCAGGCAGATTATGAGTATCTTCCGGCGGATAATATACTGGTGTACATTAATGTAGACGGTACACTCTGTTACAGTGAAAAAGGAAAGAAAAGCGGGATTACATCCGGCGTCACGGCAGGAACACTCAGCAGTGTGGACAATACACAGAACGGTATTACTTATATCAAAGACGGTGTGCAGTATTATTGTGCATCGGTAAAGGGCAGTCCTGTAAAAATGTGTGAGCAGACGGAACAGACAGACACGGCATATACACTGCTGTATAAAAACAGGCTGTATTTTTACGATGCCGACGGACAGCTTTATTCCTGTGCAAAAAAAGGGAATGGGCTTGAGAAGGTTGGCGATGTCAGCCGTTTCTGGCTTGGAACAAAATATCAGTAAAACGGTAAAGTATTTAATGCAACAGTACCGGGCAGAAAGACGATAATCTGCCGGTGCGGGTGCAAAGTAAAAAAGGACGGAATCAACAGTATCTGAAACAGATTTAAGTTTCAGATACCGGGGATTCCGTTTTTTGCGGCTTATTGTATGCTGTTTTATCGTTTTTTTATCCTGTACGGTTATGCTGTATTTCTAAATCACGCGGCACCGGTAAGTTTCCGGAACATTTTAAACAGTGCATCGCCGTATGTGGCAGAAGAAACAGACTGCGCGGCAGTGATATCGACCGTGCCGATGGTCTTTCCGTCCAATGTGTATGTCAGGGTGCCGATGACGTCCCCCTCGTTTACAGGTGCTGTGACTGTTTCAGGGAGAGTCAGTTGTTTTTCGATGCTGGCGGTATCGACAGGTTCTAAGAATAAGGTCGAAAATTCTTTTGCATAGGAAAGTGAAAGCGTATCGCACCGCCCACCGGATACGGATAGGTTTGGGAGCTGCGGCATTTCAGTATCGTGATAAATGTCGCATACACTATATCCGTAATTCAGCAGCGTTACGGCATCTGAAAAACGGGTCTTACTGTCGGGAGCAGCCATGATAACTGCAATTAATTCAACACCGTCTTTATTGGCGGTTGCAGAAAGACAGCATTTGGCAAGTCCGGTAGAACCGGTCTTTAAGCCTGTTGCCCACTGATATTGTTTAATAAGCTTATTCGTGTTTGTCAGACCGAACTCACTTTCGCCTTTGCGGGTAACGTGCGTAATCGTATCCATCCAGATGGTTGAGTAATTGTGAATCTGAGGATACTGCACAATCAGTTCACGGCTCATCAGGGCAACATCCCTTGCAGTTGACATATGCCCGTCTGTATCCAGTCCGCAGCAGTTGATAAAAGTAGTGTTATTCATGCCAAGTCCTTTGGCACGCTCATTCATTTTGGCAACGAAGCCCTCCTCGCTGCCGGCAATCAGTTCCGCCATTGCAACACAGGCATCGTTGGCACTGGCAACACTGATACATTTAATCATGGTTTCGACCGTCTGTGTTTCGCCGGGTTCTAAAAAGACCTGGCTGCCGCCCATGGAAGCTGCATATTCGGATACGGTCACATCGTCGGTCAGGTTGATTTTACCGGAGTTTAATGCATCAAAAATCAGAATTAATGTCATGATTTTTGTAATGCTTGCGGGGTGTAAGACTGTATCGGCATCTTTTTCATAAATCACCTGTCCGGTGGAAGCTTCCATTAAGATGGCAGCGGGCGAGGTAATGGCAGGACCATTGTCGGAATTTCCGGCATATGTAATGCAGGGGGAAACGGAGGTTAACAAAAAACATACGGAAAGAAGTAGGGCAGTCAGACGGACTGCCGGATAAAGAAGCACAGTTTTACGCATAAGAAGCTCATTTCCGCTAAAAAGCAATTCATTTTCTTAATGCAGTATATGAAATAGACTTAATTTGTATGCTTTTGCTGTATTTTTTTGTGAAAAATAGGCAAATCTGCTTTCGGGTAGTGAAATTTGAAAAAAAATATGTTATATTTCTTATTATTGGGTTTACTAGAGCCTGTGGAGGAATAAATGAGTAGTAATGTAAAAGATGTTATTTATTCTGTTTACAGAATACGGATGAGTGATTACCGTATCATCTCGGCAGATGAAAATTTTGAGAAACTGACAGGATATACTGAAAAAGATTACAGAGAAAATCAATTAAAACATACCGATTTGATTCCAGCAGAAGATATCGTTGAATATATGGAAAAGATGATGCAGATACGCAGGAATCAGAACGAAAATATACAGGAACACCGTCTGGTAAAAAAGAATGGTGATATCATTGTAGTTTTCTGTTATGGAAAAATCTACAAAGATGAAAAGACCGGGGAAGTGCAGGCGCAGATTATTGTTTCAGATGTTACCGATACAGCGCCGCTTTCCCAGGTTAAAATAGAAAACAGCAGTTATATGGAAATATCAGAACATGATATGCTTACAGGTCTTTATAACCGAGGCAGTTTTGAAAAACGGGTAAATCACGATTTAGCACTGCTTAATGATGGCAACTGTGCGATTATTGTAATGGATATCCGTGAATTAAAATGGATTAACGACACATACGGACGTTCCGCGGGGGACATGGTAATCAACAATATGGCTGCCAATATGGTATCTATATTCCGTTCCGATGTGGTGATGTCCCGTATTGGCGGCGATGAGTTCTGTCTGTATATTCCACTGTACGAAGAAAAGATGCAGCAGCAGTATATGGATAAAATTATGCAGGTAGCAGAGCAGACAACAATTACCGGATATCCGGATGTGCGGATAAAAGTGACAGTGGGAACAGCGGTGAGTTCACGTTTCGGCACAGATTTCTGGCAGCTTTACAGCAGCGCGGAAACGGCGTTAAAACAGGCAAAAGAAAAGGGAATGACAGGTGTTTCCGTACAGGCTGACAATCCGGTATATAAAGAGGCATATACAGAATCCATTCTTGTAGTAATGGCAAATGATGGTATCCAGCATATGGTGGGAGATATCTTTACGGGAAAATATAAAATTATTAAAGCAGATACCAGTCAGGAGGCAATCGAGATTGTTGATGAAAAAAAGGATTCTCTGTGTCTGGTGCTGACGGAAATGTATGCCAATGGGATAAACGGTTTTGATTTACTTGATTATATGCGGAAAATGGATTATATCGATAATGTTCCGGTTGTTTTTTTATCCAGTGAATATATAGAAGATGTCTATAAAAATGCATTTGCACATGGTGTTATTGATATTGTGACAAGTCCGATTGATACATACAGCTTCAGCAGCCGCTTAAATAACATCATTGATTTATATAAACACAAAAATGCGTTAGAAGAAAAGACCATGCGTCAGACCCGGAAGATACAGCGGCTGAATGAAAAAATTATTGAATCTCTGGGCAATGTTGTAGAATTCCGTGATGTGGAATCCGGTGCGCATATTAAGCGTGTGAAATTTTTTACAAAAATCCTGGCGGAATGTGCAAAAGAGGAATGCCCGGAATATGGACTGACCCAGAACGATATTGATATGATTGTACAGGCATCGCCATTACATGATGTGGGAAAAATTTCAATTTCCGATACGATTCTGCTAAAGCCGGGAAAACTCACACCGGAAGAATTTGAGATTATGAAGACCCACACAACGAAGGGATATGATATTATCCTTCGTATTTTTAACGATGAAGGGGAAGAAGAATATATGCAGTACTGCTCGCAGATTGCAAGGTATCATCATGAAAAATACGATGGGGGCGGATATCCGGAAGGACTTACAGGAGATGAAATTCCAATTGGTGCACAGCTGGTGTCACTGGCAGATGTCTATGATGCGCTGATTAGTAAACGCTGTTACAAACCGTCATTTTCATATGATACAGCTTATCAGATGATTCTGGACGGAGAGTGCGGTATATTTAACCCAAGATTATTACAATGCTTTATAAAGAAAAAGAATGAATTAGAGGCAATGGCAGAACAGTTTAAAGACTAAAAGGGGATAGTGTGAAAAAGCCTTAAATCAAAGCTTTTTCACACAGGGATTTGTTTTTGAGCAAAAACAAATCCCCTTGATGGCAGATGAGGAACCGCCTGCGCGGATTTCTCATCGCCCCTTCGCAACAAGTTGCCAAGGAATGAGGATAACTATGGATTTATTTGATTATATGCGTGAAAATACAATAAAGCAGGAATCGCCGTTAGCATCTCGTTTAAGACCGCAGACACTGGATGAAGTGGTGGGGCAGCAGCATATTATCGGAAAGGACAAGCTGCTCTACCGCGCCATTCAGGCAGATAAATTAAGCTCCATTATTTTTTACGGACCGCCGGGAACGGGAAAGACGACACTGGCAAAGGTCATTGCTCATACGACTAGTGCGGCATTTGAACAGATTAATGCGACTGTTGCCGGGAAAAAAGATATGGAAGACATTGTTGCCAAGGCAAAAGATAATCTCGGCATGTACGGTAAAAAGACGATATTGTTTGTCGATGAAATTCATCGTTTTAATAAAGGACAGCAGGATTATCTGTTACCGTATGTGGAGGATGGGACGCTGATTTTAATCGGAGCGACAACGGAAAATCCCTATTTTGAAGTCAACGGCGCTCTTTTATCCCGCTCGGTTATTTTTGAATTAAAGCCGCTTGAAAAAGAAGATATTAAAAAGCTGATTGTGCGTGCCGTACAGGACGAAAAAAAAGGCATGGGCAGCTTCCATGCACAGATTGACGAAGATGCGCTGGAATTTCTTGCAGACGTAGCAAACGGCGATGCAAGAAGTGCGTTAAATGCAGTAGAACTGGGAATTCTTACAACGGCAAAATCAGAAGACGGAAAAGTGCATATCACACTGGATACGGCACAGGAATGTATCCAGAAGCGTGTGATCCGCTATGATAAAACAGGCGATAACCACTATGATACGATTTCAGCATTTATTAAGAGTATGCGCGGCTCAGACCCGGATGCCACCGCCTATTATCTGGCAAGAATGTTATATGCCGGGGAGGATGTGCGGTTTATTGCAAGGCGGATTTTAATCTGTGCGAGTGAAGATGTGGGCAATGCAGACCCGCAGGCATTGGTAGTTGCTTCGGCGGCGGCACAGGCGGTTGAGCGGCTCGGTATGCCGGAAGCACGGATTACGCTTTCACAGGCGGCGTTGTATGTGGCATGCGCACCGAAAAGCAATGCGGCTTATATGGCAGTCGATAAGGCAATGGAAGTGGTAAAAACACAAAAGACCGCTCCAATTCCGGCACATTTGCAGGATGCCCACTATAAGAGTGCGGCAAAGCTAGGTCACGGTGCAGGGTATCTGTATGCACATGATTATAAGAACCACTATGTCAGACAGCAGTATCTGCCGGATGCATTAAAAGACAGTCGTTTTTATGAAATGACAGAAATCGGTTACGAGAAAAAGATGAAAGAGCATTTAGATAAAATCAAAGCGGAGGCTGATTCCGAATGAAGGAGTATATCAATCGATTAGCAAGAGGAAAATTTACATATCAAAGACCGGAATTAGAAGTGCAGGATTATACGCTGACCGGCAGTGTCACGGCAGGCGGACAGGGAATGTTTACGTTCCGGTTTACGGCATCACAGCCGGCTTACGGCATTGTATTATCCAGTCATGCACGTGTCCGCATTGAAAAACCCCAGTTTGGCACGACACCGGCAGAGATAGTTTATACGGTAGATGCCGCGGATTTAAAAGAAGGTACGGTGATTCAGGGACAGTTTTATATTGTCAGCAGTGCGGGTGAAAAAAGCGTATCTTATGAATACACGGTTGAAGCGCAGAAGGTCATGACCAGCATGGGAGCAGCAGGCAGTATGTTTCATTTTGCCAATCTTGTACAGACTTCACCGGAGGAGGCAGCAGGCTTTTTTTTATCGCCGGATTTTAAACGGATATTTTTAAAAAACGATCCGGTACAGACCAATATTTATGATGTGGTAAAAGGCGCTAAAAACGGCAGTGAAGCCAACGTTTATGCAGCAATGGAAGAATTTTTAATTGCCGTGCGGAAAAAATCACCGGTTGGCATAGATGTTTTTCCGCAGACAAAGACATTTGCGGATTTTACGGAAAGCGTGAAAGAGCGTATAACGATTACCAGGAGCGGCTGGGGGTATACGGAGCTTACGGTTGAAACGGATGTACCGTTTATCTGTCCGAAGATAACACGCATTACGTCTGAGAATTTTACGGGCAATAAGTATGAACTGGAATATGTCATTGATGCGGACAAGCTGCACGCGGGCAGGAACTGGGGCAGAATGACAATCTGTTCTTTTACGCAGAAATATACGGTTGAAATTGAAGTAGACTGCGCCGGACAGGAAAATACGCACCGTGAGAAAAAGCAGGCGGTGCTTGCACTGGTTCAGGAATATTTAAGTTTCAGAATGAAGCGGGAAGACAAGAGGGCATGGCAGGACAAATCTTTACAGATTATAGAACGCATGCGCGGTATCTGCGATGACGATATTTTTTTCAAGCTGGCACAGGCACAGATTCTGCTGGTGCAGAACCGCAGTGATGAAGCCGGCTGGCTGATTGACAATGTCAGGGATTTTCTTGAAGAAAATAAGGACAGCCATGTGGAATTGTACTGTTATTACCTGTATGTCAGTGCAATGTATTATAAAGATAAATCCTATACCTTTGCGGCAGTTAAGGTAATCCGGGATTATTATGAAAACGGCTATGATACGTGGCGCGTTCTGTGGGTTTTATTTTATCTGGATGCTGCGGAAGATGCAAATAAGAGCATTAAGCTTTTACGGATTAAGGATGCATACCACAATGGCTGTGTAAGTCCTGTGATGTATTATGAAGCGTTACAGATTTTAAATGCACAGCCGGAGCTTTTGCGTGTGTTAAACGATTTTGAACTGCACATTTTACAGTTCGGTTGTAAGTACGGCATAATTTCCACGAAACTGACTTTGTATGTGTGTGAAATGATTGCAAACGGTAAAGTGGCAGATATGCAGTATTTAAGACTGCTTAAAGCATTAAACGACTTTTTTGACAAGGATGAAATCTTAACCGTACTTGTTACACATATGATCCGCAATGAGCTGGTTGGACCGGAATACGCAGGACTGTACGAGAAGGGAATTCTGCGTGGACTCCGCATTACGCGTCTGTATGAATTTTATATAGAAAGTTTAGATAAAAAAGAATTAAAACGCCTGCCGCAGATTGTACTGCGTTACTTTACATATGAGAGCAGTTTAAGTACAAAAAGCAAAGCATATCTGTATGCGGACATTTTAAAAAATCACAGCAGCTCCAGAGAAATCATGAACACGTATGCACCGCAGATAGAGCGGTTTGCCTATGGGCAGATGAAAAAGGGATATATTGATCCTTATCTGGAAGTGATTTATGGATGGCTGTTTCAGAATGTCGGTGTCAATGAAGAAACGGCACCATTCTTGTCAAGATACTTATTTACATACCGTATTACCGTATTCAATGACAAGATTGAGTCGGTGCTGGTAAAGCACAAGGAACTGCGCAAGGGACAGCGCTGTACGCTGGTGGGACGGACTGCCTATGTGCAGATGTATACAAGGGACTGCATTCTGATGTTTGAAGATGCAGGCAAACAGGTGCATAAAGGCAGTATCCAGTATGAAATCGAGAGGGTTTATGATAATCCGGCATATTTAAAAGCGCTGGATGATTATTGCAGCAAAGACATTTATCTGCTGCTGAACTGGTTTGAACAAAGCTTAGAACAGCGTAAAAACGATGAAGAAGCCTGCGCAGTCTGTCTTGCATTGATGGCAGACGGCAATGTCAACCAGCTTACAAGAAACCGGTTAAACAGCTGGCAGATACAGTATTATCATGAATATTATCATGGCGAAGATTTTGGAGAACGCTATGAAAAAATTTTAAAAGAAGAATTGCAGATACACGATGCAGCGCTGCTGATTGAAACGTGTATTGCAGAAGGCATGTATGAGGATGCTTTTGATTTGGTATGTGAATACGGTTTTGAAGAAGCCGCACCGGCAAAGCTTTTACGTATGGCAAGAAATATGATTCTGTTAAGACCGCAGGAATACAATGAAAAATTGCTGGCGTGCTGTATTCATGTGTTTGATGAGGGCAAGTATGACGAAAATGTACTGGCATATTTAGAACAGTTTTATCAGGCAAAGTCCGATAAAATGATGAAAGTATGGCGTGCCTGTGCGGGATTTAGGGTGCCGTGCCAGACACTGGCAGAGCGGATACTGGTGGAACGGCTATTTACAGGAAATTTATCTGGCAGAATTCCGGAAGTTTTTACGTATTACCGTCAGCAGCTGCCGGATGCGGCGGTTGAAATGGCTTATCTGGCAGAAAATGCGTACCGTTATTTTGTGAAACACGAAACGGCAGACGAACAGGTCTTTACCTGTATCGGCGGATATCTGCTGGAAAATAAAAAAATGCCGCCGGTGTGTGGTATGGCATATTTAAAATACCATACGCAGTTTGGACAGGAACAGCTTGGCGGTACACATATGCTGTTACTGCAAAAGCTGATGGATATGCTGTGTGCGGAAAATATTTTCTTTTCATTTTATGAGCAGTATAAGGGGATACTTTCCCTTCCGTATAATGCGGCAGACAAAACAACTGTAGAGTATTATGCACCGGAAAACAGCAAAGTACAGATATTCTACCGTCATGATGATAAGGAAGAATATCAAAGTGAAGTGTTATCCTGTGTGGCAGGCGGTGTTTATGCAAAGAGCTTTTCTTTGTTTTACGGGGAAAGCATACAGTACTATTTTCTGGAAGATGACGGAAAGAAAAAGAAAAAAACACAGGATGCCAGCCTGCTTTGTAACAATGTGACACCAAAAGAGCCGCAGGGACGTTTTGATTATTTAAATGATATGCTTGTCAGCATGGAAATGCATGATATGGCAACCATGAAAAAACTCATGCAGGGGTACTGCGTGCAGGATTACGTTGTGGAACAGATGTTTCAGCCTTTTTAAGAATGAAGGAGCTGCGCAGGCGGCAGAAGGAGATTGAATTGATAGTTGGAATAGATATCGGGCAGGAAAGTTCCCAAATCTGCTATTATGATGAACAGCAAAGACAGCCGGTATCGGTAAGCGTTGTAAATTCCGTGGACAACCGGCAGAAGTATCAGTTTGGATTTATGCTATCCGGTGCCAATCAGGATAATTTAAAAGAACTTCTTTGTACGCTGCTTGCGCTGCTTCCAAAAAACGGGCGAAAGGCAGGAGAACGGGATAATATTTGTGTTACCGTCAGTGATTTTTCAAAGCCGGTGTTAGAAAAACTCTCGGCGGCGGTACAGCTTACAGGGTATGCAAAGGAAAACTGGAGTTTTATCAGCCATGAGGAAGCTTATGCGTATTACGCTTTTTCACAGAAAAAAGAGCTGTATGTCAACGGCGCGGTTTTACTCGATTACAGGGAAGACGGACTGCATACGCATTATATGACGATTGTAAAAAAAAGCGGTCAGGAAATGATACCGGAGGAAAGCCACGTTTACAGCTCCGAAATGATTTGTTCCGTGCCGCAAAGACGGAAAACACTGGCGCAGGCTGAAAAAGAACTGATACACTGTGTGCAGGATGCATTAAAGGATAAAATTGTATCTGCGGTATATCTGACGGGCGCCGGTTTTGAAGCAGAAAATCTGCCCAAGGAACTGACCCATGTGCTGTGCGCGCGCAGAAAAGCATTTGCGGGACAGAATCTGTTTGTAAAAGGTGCTGCATATGCTGCATTAAAGGAAGACACTTCTGCCGGTCATAGTAGCGGCAGACTGCTGGCGTGCAGAAACCGCATTACCACGGGGCTTGAATTAAATATCAAAGAACGCGGCGAGGAAAAGCGGTTCCGCATGGTCAGACCGGGAACGAACTGGTACGAAGCCGGACGCAGTGTGGAACTGATACTGGAAGATATGAGAACGATTCCTGTTATTTTGCACAGATGTGACACCGGACATGAATGGACACAGGAAATTGACATCAGTGCGATACCGTTCCGCCAGGGCAGGATGACAAGAGTGGCTTTTGAAGTCCGTTTTGACAGTGACAGCCATTGCGTGGTACGGATAGAAGATATGGGCTTTGGCGGATTTGTCAAAAGTTCCGGGGTTGTAGTGGAAGAAGAAATAAATTTGGAAACAGACAAAATTGCACAGAAAGAGGAATGAATATGAGCGGAATTATTTTATGCCGGACCGGGCGGGCATTAAAGCCGCTGGTTTTGGAAGAACCGGGGGTACAAATCTATTCACTGGAAGAATTGTGCTATTATATATACAACAATATCTATATTCTGACAAATGCATTTTTAGATGAAAAACTTATTGCGTTTATCCGGACAGAGATTAAGGAACCGTTGCTGGCAGACAAGCTTGAGCAGTTGAAGTGTGAAAATGCAGGGCTGGCGGAAGCGGTTGTGACCATTTTAAAGTATGTGGATTATTATGATACGGCAGAAATTGAACAGGTAAAGGATCTGCTTGCGATGCTGGATACACAGAATGTCTATGAACGGATGAAAATGCGTGCAGACCGGTTCCTTGAAAAAGGCTGCTATTATAGTGCAATCAGCAATTATGATAAAATTGTAAATGGAGAGCGCGACATCAATCTTTCAGGGCTGTTTTACGCAAAGGTCTATCACAATCTGGGAACTGCCTATGCCAGAATGTTCTTCTTTGAAAAAGCGGCAAAGTATTTTGAAGAAGCGTATAAAATCGGTCAGCATGAAAAGTCCCGGAAATGTTATCTTGCGGCATGCCGTATGGCAGAGGGTGAGGAACAGATACAGGATATGCAGGCACCGGAAGAAGAACAGGTGCTGCAAAGAGAACTGGAACTGCTTACAGACAATGCACGTTACAGCGATGAATACCGTGCGATGCAGAAAATGGAACACTTAAAATCCGACGGTGAAGTAGCACAGTATTATAAGGCGATTGATGACTGCATGGACAGATGGAAAGCGCAGTATAGAAGGTATACGTCATAGACGGATGAAATGAGGAAATATGGGATTATTAAATTATATCAAGGGAACAATTAAAGAAAATTACGATTTGGAAGATATCGAGGACATTGAAGACATTGATGATTTTGTCTATGACGATGAGCAGAATACAGGGGAAGAACAAAATGCGGATAATTCGCGGACAGAAGATTTAATGGGACTTGTCAGCGAATTTGAAAAAAATTATCAGAAGCATGAAAAAAAAGCAAAAGCACCGCAGAAAAAGAATAAAAAGGTCAGTTCCGAAGAAAAAATTCAGGAACAGCGCAGAAAAGCAAAAGAAGAAGAAAAAAAGTATGATGAGCTGTTAAACAGTGTGCAGGCAAAGGCCCTGATTCATGTAGTAGATAAGATGAATCAGGCAGGGACACAGGAAAATTATTCGGGGAAGCTGGCAAAAGAAGAAAAAGAAGAAACGGAATATTTAAAACAGCTTGAAAAAAAAGAAGAAAAAAAGCGGATTCAGGAAGTTTTAAATTATTCGGAAGAAGATAAAGAATTCGATGCCAGTGCCGTACATATCCCGGATGTATCCAGAACACCGCGCCGTCTGGACAATATTAATACGGATTACTACGATAAGGAAGAAACAAAAGCTTATATCCGCAGCCAGTGTGAAATCATGGAAGAAGCCACCGGACACATTGAACTGGCGATGGAAGAATACAATGTCGTTACGGAACATTTTTCGGATATCCAGCTGATTGATACGGCACCGGACAATATCCGCAGAAGGATTACGGAAACGGCAGACCGTGTAGATAATCTGACGGTAGACCGGCGGATTTTTAAATCCGGCGAGCATAAGCTTTCCACCCATACGTATCACCGCATGGAACAGTTTGAAGATGAACTGCCGCGTGGTATGAAGTATCTGGAAAAACAGGAATCGTATTATGAAACCGTCAAACGGGATATGAGGATTCTTGAAGGGGAACGCATGAGTCTGCGCATGGAGGCTGCGGCACTCACAACGCGCCAGCTGCGTATCAGAAGCCTTGCCCTTGCCGCGATTGTCGGGCTGGCATTCGTATTTATGGTATTTTTCATTGCGCTTTCCGTAACGGAAGATACACAAAATACCATGCTTTATATTGTCGTTGCCTTTCTGGGAGCGGTGCTTGCCCTTGGCATGTTTGCCCTGCTAAAATATACGGAACGGCAGGTTCTGGTGACGGAAATTAAACTCAATAAAGCTACGACATTACTGAATAAAACAAAGATTAAGTATATCAACGCAGCCAATACGCTTGATTATGAATATCATAAATATCATGTCAGAAGTTCGTATGAACTGTCAAAGAAATATGAAGTTTATATGGACATGAAAAATGAGCAGCGCAAGATTGTACAGATGACGACCAAATTAAGTGAAGCAGAAGAAGATTTACTGGATTTACTTAAAAAACTCGGACTCTATGATGCCAAATTGTGGCTGTCACAGGTACGTGCCCTTGTATACAGCAAGGATATGGTGGAAGTGCGGCACGATTTGAATACACAGCGCCAGAAACTGCGCAAACAGATAGAATATAACGAAAACAGGATTGAGGAAGCAAAGAAGAATATTAAAGAGGCAGCGGTCCGTAATCCCGACTGTATGGACGAAGCAATCCATATTATTGAGCAGTTTGAGAGTAAAAACGTAAGAAATCAGTAAAAACTGCTTGCCAATTTGTAGTCATATGATAAAATAAAAGTTAGGTTTTGCAATTGGAGGAAAAGAAAATGATGAAAGAAAGACTGCATGAAATCAGAGAAAAGGCATTAGCCCAGATTAATTCCACTGATTCACTTGAAAAATTAAATGAGGTAAGAGTTTCTTTCCTGGGTAAAAAGGGAGAACTTACAGAAGTCTTAAAGGGCATGAAAGACGTTGCACCTCAGGACAGACCGGCAGTTGGACAAATCGTAAATGAAACCAGACAGGCAATTGAGGAAGTACTGGAAAACGCGAAAAAGGAACTTTCCGCAAAAATGCGTGAAGTCCAGTTAAAGAGCGAAGTGATTGATGTAACACTTCCGGCAAAGAAAAACAATGTCGGACACAGACATCCAAACACTGTTGCACTCGATGAAGTAAAGAGAATATTTGTCGGCATGGGTTATGAAGTCGTAGAAGGACCGGAAGTAGAATATGATTATTACAATTTTGAAGCGTTAAATATCCCTGCAAATCATCCGGCAAAAGATGAACAGGATACATTTTATATTAATGATAAAGTTGTACTGAGAACCCAGACTTCACCGGTTCAGGTCCGTGAAATGGAAAAAGGCAAGCTGCCGATCCGTATGATTGCGCCGGGCAGGGTATTCCGTGCAGATGAAGTCGATGCAACCCATTCTCCATGCTTCCATCAGATTGAAGGCATGGTTATTGATGAGGGTATTACATTTGCAGATTTAAAAGGAACACTGGCTGAATTCGCAAGAGAGTTATTCGGACCGGAAACAAAAGTAAAATTCCGTCCTCATCATTTTCCATTTACAGAGCCAAGTGCAGAAATGGACGTGACATGTTTTAAGTGCGGCGGTAAGGGCTGCCGTATGTGTAAGGGCGAAGGCTGGATTGAAATTCTTGGCTGTGGTATGATTCACCCGCATGTATTTGAAATGAGCGGTATTGACCAGAACAAATATACAGGATTTGCATTCGGAATCGGTTTGGAAAGAATTGCGTTGCTGAAGTATGAAATTGATGATATGAGACTTCTCTATGAAAATGACGTAAGATTCTTAAAACAGTTCTAAAAAGAACGACGGCTGTAAGACAGCAAAGAAATTGGATACGAGGAAAGGATATTGAATCATGAATACATCATTAAATTGGATTAAGGCAATGGTTCCGGGACTGGATGTAACAGACCAGGAATTCAGGGACGCAATGACACTTTCGGGAACAAAGGTGGAAAATTTTACCGCTTTTGACAAAAATCTTGATAAAATCGTTGTCGGACAGATTGAATCGGTCGAAAAGCACCCGGATGCAGATAAGCTGGTAATCTGCCAGGTGAATGTCGGCAGTGAAACTGTTCAGATTGTAACAGGCGCACCGAATATTCCGGTGGGTTCATCAGGACAGAAAGTACCGGTTGTATTAGATGGCGGACGTGTGGCAGGTGGTCATGACGGCGGCGCACTTCCGGAAGATGGCGTTAAGATTAAAAAGGGTAAGTTAAGAGGTGTAGAAAGCTTCGGTATGATGTGTGCCATTGAAGAACTCGGTTCTTCCCGTGAATTTTATCCGGATGCACCGGAAAACGGCATTTACATTTTAGGTGATGATGCACAGGTTGGAGAAGATGCCGTTCACTATCTCGGTTTGGATGATACCGTATTTGAATATGAAATTACAAACAACCGTGTAGACTGCTACAGTATTATCGGTATTGCAAGGGAAGCAGCGGCAACCTTCAGAAAGCCGTTTACACCGCCGGTTGTAACAGAAACAGGCAACGCAGAAGACATTAACGATTATGTAAAGGTTGATGTGGAAGCCACAGACCTCTGCAGCCGTTACACCGCAAGACTTGTAAAGAATATCAAGCTTGCTCCGTCACCGAAGTGGATGCAGCGCAGACTGGCATCAGCAGGTATCCGTCCGATTAACAACATCGTGGATATTACAAACTACGTTATGGAAGAATACGGTCAGCCAATGCACGCTTATGATTATGACACCCTTGCAGGCGGTAAGATTGTTGTAAGACGTGCCAAAGACGGTGAGAAGTTCATGACATTGGATGGACAGGAAAGAACACTTGATTCTGATATGCTGATGATCTGTGACGGTGAAAAGGCTGTCGGTCTTGCAGGTATCATGGGCGGTGAAAATTCCAAGATTACGGATGACGTAAAGACCATGTTATTTGAAGCTGCAACCTTTGACGGCACAAATATCAGAAAGGCAACAAAGCGCCTGGGTCTTCGTACAGATGCTTCCGGTAAGTTTGAAAAGGGCTTAGATCCTGAAAATGCACTGGCGGCAATGAACAGAGCATGCCAGTTAATCGAAGAACTTGGAGCCGGTGAAATTGTCGGCGGCGTGGTTGATGTATATCCGAATAAGAAGGAAAGAGTCAGAGTTCCGTTTGAACCGGAAAGAATCAATGCACTACTGGGTACAAATGTTTCCGTGGAAGAAATGCTTGGATACTTTAAGATGCTTGAATTAGACTATGATGAAGCAAAGCAGGAACTGATTATTCCGACGTTCCGTCAGGATTTATTAAGAACAGCGGATATTGCGGAAGAAGTTGCAAGATTTTTCGGATATGCCAATATTCCTACAACACTGCCACACGGAGCTTCTACAATGGGTAAGATTTCCTTCAAGCAGAGAGTGGAAGATGTAGCCGGAGAAATCGCACAGTTCTGCGGATTCTCACAGGCAATGACTTATTCATTTGAAAGTCCGAAGGTATTTGATAAGTTAAAGCTGGCAGCAGATGCAGAGGAAAGAAAGACAGTTGTCATTTCCAATCCGTTGGGAGAAGATTTCTCCATTATGAGAACACTGCCGTTAAACGGAATGCTGAATTCGCTTGCAATCAACTACAACCGTAGAAATAAAGATGTAAAGCTTTATGAACTGGCAAAGGTTTATGTTCCGGTAGAAGGAGAAGACCTTCCGGATGAGAGAGTACAGTTCACACTGGGCTTCTACGGCGACGGCGATTTCTTTACAATGAAGGGTGTTGTTGAAGAATTCTTAGAAAAAATCGGTATGAGTGCAAGACCGGAATATGATCCGGAAGCCGGAAAGACATTTTTACATCCGGGACGTCAGGCAGAGATTCTTTACAAAGATACTGTAATCGGTTATCTCGGTGAAGTACACCCGGATGTTGCAGACACCTATGGACTGGGCGAGAGAACATATATTGCCGTACTTGATTTACCGGAAATTTTACCGTTTGCTTCATTTGACAGAAAGTACGAAGGCATTGCAAAATTCCCTGCTGTTACAAGAGATATCAGTATGGTAATGCCAAAGACGGTACTTGTCGGTGAAGTAGAAAAGATTATTGAAAAGAGAGGCGGAAAGCTTCTTGAAAAATATAACCTGTTTGATATTTATGAAGGTGCACAGATTAAGGAAGGTTTCAAGTCCGTAGCTTATACCATTTCTTTCCGTGCAAAGGACAGAACATTAGAAGATAAAGATATCCAGCCGATTATGGAAAAGATTCTGGGAGACCTTTCCGGCATGGGCATCGAACTTCGTTCTTAATTATAAATAAAAAACAGCCCGTTCTGCGGCAGAAAAGCTAACTGCCGCGAAGCGGAAAAAGATAGGAATGGAGCAGCATATGGAATCAATGAATTTACATGATTTTTATTATGATCTGCCACAGGAGCTGATTGCACAGGATCCGCTGTCAGACCGTTCCAGTTCAAGACTGATGGTACTGGATAAAAAGACAGGGGAAATACAGCACAAAATATTTAAAGATGTGATTGATTACTTAAATCCGGGAGATTGTCTGGTCATTAACGATACCAAGGTGATTCCGGCTAGACTGATAGGCGAAAAAGTCGGAACGGGCGCGGCAATCGAAGTGCTTTTGCTTACCCGCAAGCAGGATTTAAAAGACACATGGGAAGTGCTTGTAAAGCCGGGTAAAAAGGCAAAAATCGGTACACAGATCAGCTTTGGCGGTGGAAAATTAATCGGAGAGATTGTGGATATTGTAGAAGAAGGCAATCGTATGATACAATTCACTTATGACGGTATTTTTGAAGAAATACTCGATGAACTGGGTCAGATGCCGCTTCCACCGTATATCACACACCGTCTGGAGGATAAGAACCGTTACCAGACCGTTTATGCAAAGCATGAAGGTTCTGCAGCGGCACCGACAGCGGGTCTCCATTTTACAAAAGAACTGCTGGAAAGGATACAGGAGAAGGGTATTGAAATTGCCCGTGTCACGTTGCATGTCGGACTTGGAACGTTCCGTCCGGTAAAGACAGAAAACATTCTGGAGCATCATATGCATTCAGAATTTTATACGGTGACACAGGAAGCAGCAGACAAGATTAATACGGCGCGCAAAAACGGCGGAAAGATTATTGCAGTCGGTACGACAAGTACACGTACACTGGAATCTGTCGGGACAGAAGATGGTACAGTAAAAGCCGGCAGCGGCTGGACCCAGATATTTATTTATCCGGGATATCAGTTTAAGGTTATTGACAGCCTGATTACCAATTTCCATCTGCCGGAATCCACGCTGGTGATGCTGGTTTCAGCACTGGCAGGCAGGGAACACGTTCTTGCGGCTTATGAAGAAGCAGTAAACGAAAAATACAGATTTTTCAGCTTTGGAGACGCTATGTTAATAAAGTAACTTAAAAGTTTACTTTTTAAGGATCATAACAGGGGGAGTACTTATGGGTAATGAAAGAAGAAGAACCAAAAGAATAGATGTAGAAGCGAATTTATCAATTCGTCCGATTACAGATAAGGATACTAAGGGAGAATTTATTGCTGTTCATGCAACGAATGTATCAAGCGGCGGAATTGCATTTAAAACAAAAGACGTTCTGCCATTACATTCTTTTTATGACATGTTGCTTGAAATGAGCGGATGTGATAAAATTGAAACCGTTATTGAAGTTGTGCGGATTGCATCACAGGACGAAGACGGCACGGAGTACGGCTGCCGTTTTGTAGGACTTGGCAAAGAAGCCCAGTTCCGTATTGATGTATTCCGTATGGTAAAAGAAAATACAAACTAAAAAAGACTGAGTAGCACAGATGATTGCGGCTGCAATTGCCGAAAGGCAGCAGGTGAGGAAAGTCCGGGCTTCACAGGGCAGGATGCCGGATAA
>ENA-OOZN01001072-OOZN01001072.1-human-gut-metagenome-genome-assembly--contig:-NODE-1072-length-20197-cov-2.566130_pt1 | contig 20197 bp, 17 predicted proteins | sample MGYA00241187_ERZ501397 | MGnify/ENA primary metagenome ERZ501397 (study PRJEB25962, sample SAMEA2042921) | human gut metagenome | biome: human gut; feature: human-associated habitat; material: faeces... | reverse complement strand
CCATGACCATGATATTACCTTTTATAATTATGGAGCAGATCATCAGGAATGCCTTGCCCATATACTGCGGTATCTGAAAGCCAGCATAGAGAACGAACCAGACCGTACCTGGAATAAAAAAATGCATGCACTGGTGCAGGAAATGGTCCACTTCCGAAATGGATGCCGGCAGCCACACGGACCAGATCCGGAAATAGTCTCCGGATTCGAAAAACGATACCGTGAGATACTGGAAACTGCCCGGAAAGAATATGAAAACATTCCGGCAAATGATTATTATAAAGACGGGTACAATTTATTCCTGAGAATGGAGAAATATATGCAGAATCATCTGCTGTTCCTGCATGATTCCCGGGTATCTGCCACTAATAATGAAGCCGAAAGACTTCTGAGAAACTATAAGCGGAAACAGGCGCAGGCTGTGACATTTAGGAGTTTCGAAAGTATCGATTATCTCTGCCAATGCATGAGCATGCTTGTTTTGATGCGCCTGGAAGAACCAACGAATATATTTGACAGAGTATCCAGGATATTTGGATAAGAAAACCGATGGATTTGACTGTTATCAGTTTATACCATCGGTTTTCTCATGTCCAGCTAACCTCTGAACAGTAACTTTAATATATTGGCATCACAGCTTATCTTTAATAAAAAGAGGGTGATAGACAATGAACAAAAATGTGTACTTCAATTCTCTAGCATATACTCCAATACAGGGTTTATGGGTTTTCCATTACTAGAGGCAATGGCCGGAAAAAATGGACTATTCTATGGTTCGGCTTATAACAGTGTATTCGGGCTGTTTTTGTGGACTCAAGGATTTTTGCTTTATTCAAGAAAGTTAGATAAAAAATCAATTTTAAAAGCATTTTTGAATCCCAACATTATTGCCTCTGTCATAGGTTTGTTTTTATATTGTTTTTCTTTGAAACTTCCAGGACCGATCTATTTGTCTGTAAAATATCTTGCACAGTTAAATACAGGACTTTCGATGATTGTAATTGGTACGACAATGACACAAATATCGTTTAGAAAAATGTTTAAAGGCATACAAGCTTGGGAATGTGTTGTTATGCGTAATCTAATATTACCTTTTGCATTGCTATTCATTCTTTATGCAATAGGATTGCGTGGACAACTTCTTCTCTGTAGTGTGATACCAGCAGCTTGTCCTGTCGCTGGTTTTTCCGTATTATTTGCTAAATTAACAGGCAAAAATGTTGCTTTTCCTTGTCAGATTATGACTTTATCAACTATTTCAAGCTTATTTACTATGCCATTTATTCTTGGAGTAATAAGTTTATTATAATTATTACTGACTCTAAGATACTTTGTTCTTTATTAAAAAAATAGTGATTCATCGTATGGCTTCCCTCGGTATCCGTTCTGTTCATTTGATATATTATATAAAGAAAATGAAATGGAAGAAAAGTAAATAGAAAACAATTCTGTTCTTGTTAGTGGAAATCATTCATAAAAGCTTAGATTGCAAGAATGTTACTGGAAAGAAAAAGATGTTTGTGTCTCATGCAGAGAGTAAAAGAATAAAAGTAGAAATCTTTGGGCTGAAAACTAAAAAGCAATTAGAGGTTTGGATAGAAAAGATGTAAAGAAGGTTATTAACGGTTATCTTTATTGGATGAGCTACATGCCAGACAATTTCCCGAAATCTCTGACAGCCGTATACCCAATCTTATACAATTACAGTTATCTGCTGGCAGAGGGCATTATCACAGTGCTCATCATTTTAGTACCAGCAGTGTCAAAAGCATTGACACAGGTAAAACGGGTTGCATTGCAGTAGATGTAGAAAGTACAGAATTAAAAATAACCGTTCGGTTTGTAGAGACTGGAACGGTTATTTTTGTGTCTGTCTATTGTATTTGTGAATCCATGATACATGATTAGGCATGGAAAGTAAACGGAAAAAGAAAAGACAGAAATGCCTGATTTTTTTCATGTGGTATCAAACAGCAGTGATCAAACGTTGATTTTTGACATTTCGTGCCAAAAACAGCTGGTTTGTGCCAAAACGGTTGTTTAAAACCAATAATAAAGTATAATTATTAGAAAAACAGTTTTATTAATTTTTTTAAAATTGTGCAGATTAAGGGAATGGAGGAATAGAAATGACAATTAATAAAAAACTGGAAGCAGCAAAATTAGAACTTTTACTGGAAGGGAGACTGGATACCACAACCTCGCCTATGCTGGAGGCAGAACTGAAGCAGTCAATAGAGGGTATTACAGAGCTGGTCTTCGATTTTGAAAAACTGGAATATATATCTTCAGCAGGTATTCGTATTTTGCTTGCAGCACAGAAAATCATGAATAAACAGGGAAGCATGGTTGTAAAGAACATAAATGAAATCGTAGCCGAAGTATTTGAGGTTACGGGATTTTCTGATATTCTGACCATTGAGTAGAAACAGAAATTTTTCTGACCGAAATGTGTGAGATAAGGGAGAAAAATGATGGATACAAATTATTTGTGTGAACAGAAATTGAAAAGAGAAAATCCACAATTACATAAAAGAGTTGTAGATAGTGTGGTTTGTGTAGAGCGGATGCTGGTAAAATATCAGAATATTTTTCCTACTTATACAGATCACACAGTACTGCATTCGATAAATATCATTGATTTTTGTAATCATCTTATAGGCAAAAATATTGATCAGATGAATGCGGATGAAATCTATGTGCTTTTGATGGGAGCCTATCTTCATGACAGCGGAATGGGGATCACCATGTCTGATTATGAGAATTTTCGAAAAAAAATTGACTTCGGAGATTATTTTGACACACATGATCAGGAGAATATTCCGGATATTATCAGGGATTTCCATCAGGAATTCAGTGGCGAGTATATCAAAAAGTACACAGAGATTTTTGATATACCGTCACAGGAACATCTTTTTGCGATCGTACAGGTTGCACGGGGACACAGAAAAACAGATCTGTGGGATACAGAAGAATATCCGGAGGAAATCTGCCTTTCAAACGGAAATAAGATTCATCTGCCCTATCTGGCATCCCTGATTCGTCTTGCAGATGAACTTGATATTGCAGCGGACAGAAATTTACAGTTTCTGTATGATGCAGAAATGATCGATAATGAATACAGCAAGATGGAATTCAAAAAACATCAGGCAATCCGTCAGTTAAATATAAATGAAGATTCCCTTGTTATGATAGTGGACCGGTCGGATGAAAATGTATACCAGGGTGTACTGGAACTAAAAGAAAAATTAGATCAGACATTTCAGGAATGCAGGAAGGTTATCAGGGAAAGAACACCGTATCGTATTGCCCAAAGAGAGATCCTGATTCAACCATATAACGGTCTTTTTTGGGGATAGGCAGAGATGCTGTACAGGGTAAACTTTACCGACAATGGCGTTCCCTATAATCCGCTGGAAACAGAAGGTACTGATATTACTTTATCTTCAGAAGAAAGAAAGATCGGCGGTCTGGGCATTTACCTGGTCAAGAAGAATATGGATGAAATGAAGTACGAGTATTTGAATCAGTAAAACAGATTATGGATGGAAAAAAGATTGTAAGACATGGGAGAAAATGAATGATTATACATAATGACAGACAGGAGCTTCAGAAAGCATTACAATATGTGGAAGAAGAGTTAAAAAAATATAATATGAACAGAAGAGAAGCCACCATGACCATGCTCATGGCAGAAGAAAGTCTTGTGTGTATGATGAGTCATACAGAAGAGCAGGAAAAGATAGAGATCGTGTTTAAGAAGCTGTTCGGTAATATTTCTTTAAATATAAGCGCACGGGGTGAAGCTTTTAATATGTCTGAAGAGAGCGTACTCATCGGTGATATGGATTTTGAGGGGGTGAGTGGAGATGCAGAAGCAGCCATTCGAAATCTGATCATCCGTTCTCAGTCAGATATATTTCAATATAAAAACAGACTGCATCAAAACACCATACGCCTGGTAGTAAAACGTTCAGAGCGAATGCAGTTATATTTAACCTTAGGAGCAATGCTGCTTGCTGTAATTCTGGGAATTATTTTTAAATTATCATTATCAGCATCGGCCCAGAATATGTTAAATGAGTACTTACTGACACCCGTAAAGGTAATGTTTTTAAATGCGTTAAAGATGATTGTCGGACCGGTAGTATTCTTTTCCATAGTTACCTGTCTGTCACAATTTGACAGTATTCAGGATCTGGGCAAAATCGGTCTGAAAGTGATGGGAATGTATCTGTTTACCACACTTCTGGCAGTGACCATTGGCATCGGCGTGTTTGAACTGATACAGCCGGGAGATGCATCACTCTCACAGTATGTAACAGATGCAGCATCTAAGACGATTGAGACTGCCGGCAATACAAATATTTCATTATTAGATACCGTTGTAAATATCGTGCCGTCTAATATTGTAAAACCATTTTTGGAAGCGGATATGCTGCAGATCATTTTTATAGCAATCATTTGTGGTGCAGCAGTTGGAATGATCGGTGATTATTCAAAAGGACTGAAGACACTTTTTGAGAGCTTCAACATACTTTTTCTGAAAATTACCACTCTGATCGTAAAATTCATACCACTGGCGGTATTGTGCTCCATGACCTCTCTTGTCATGCTTACAGGAACAGAGACGCTGCTGGCCATTATGAGCTTCTTCGGAACATTTGTGCTGGCACTGGCTGTGATGTTATTGGCTTATTGTGTGCTGGTATTTATGATAGCCAGATTAAATCCGATCATCCTGTTAAAAAAGCATGCATCTGCAATGATGGCAAGCTTCAGTCTGGCATCCTCCAATGCGGCAATGCCGTTTAACATAAAATCATGTCATCGACTGGGAATCTCTTCCAGGATATCTTCATTTTCCATACCGTTAGGAGCGACGGTAAACATGGATGGATCCTGCATATATATGGCAGTGGCAGGATTGTTTCTGGCTAAAGTTTTTGGAGTTGACATGGGTGGATCAGAATTATTTTCAATGGTATTTTCAATCATAGTTCTTTCCATCGGTGCACCGGGAATACCAGGAGCAGGACTGGTTTGTCTGTCCGTGCTTCTGACGCAGATTGGCGTTCCAGCTGAGGCATTGAGTCTGGTAATGGGAATTGATTCCCTGCTGGGAATGTTCAGGACGGCTGTAAATTCTGCAGGAGATGTGGCGGTATCCCTTATAGTGGCAAAGTCAGAAAAATTACTGGATGTAGAGAAATATAACAGCTAACGGAAGCAGTGTGAGATAGACAAAGAACAGCGATTACCTGTAAGATAGGAAACAAGAAAAGCATTAAAAGTGTAATCAACATAAATTCATTTTTGCAAGTATGTTATATTTCATATAAATGGCGCACAGTCTCTTTTTTGCTTGAAAAAAATGAGGATAAAAACTAAAGAAAGAGAGAAGAAAAATGCAGTTATATCAGTTTGAAAAAATATACTCTCAAATGGAAAAAGAGTTTGGAAAAATCAGAAAAGGTGATGAGGAAACTTACAGTATGCTTCTTTTGCCGATGGAAAGTAATGCGTTAAAAATCCATCGAAAGTTTCCCGCTTCAAACAGCAGAAGAATGAAAGAGGCAATTGCCCTTGTATTGTTTGATATTAAATCAAGATGTACCGGAGAAAATTTTGACACGGGAAACTTTCGCAATGAGGATAATGAACGGCTTGAAACTGCCCTGCTTATGGCATTTGATCCATACACGAATAGTGAAATAAAGGAGCTGCTTATTTCCAGAGGGAGGCAGCATGAGTTAGATTTAGAGAAAATGCAACAATACTATAAGATTCCGGTAATGTGTCTGCTAAGGATTAAGGCTTCGATAGATACTTGGGAAAAGAATGCTGGAACGAATGGATACTTCGATTTTATAGAGGGATACATGGGAACATCCATTACAGGAGATGGAATGAAATATTCGGTGATGATGCAAGATTTGTAATATTTATCGTATAGCCGTCGTCTAAACAGAGTGTGTTCAAATATTCAACAACACTCTGTTTAAATTGTCACGCAGGCTTAACTAAATGACATTGATATGAAGAAACGTTAGATAAAGAAACTCAAAAACCTGTTCGCAGGGAATTGGTTCTGGATAATCATTCGGAGGTTATGTATGACTATGAACTGATTCCGAAAAAGACTTATGAATTATAGCTTTAGGTTATTTTGGAGATGTGCAATTTTGTAAAATTTTGTCGAAAACTTCTCCTTGTAGAATTACCACGTTTGCGATATACTAAGTCCAAAGAGTTCTTCTGTTTCGGAAAGGACAGAGGAATGGAAACCAAAAAGTTTAAAGATTTGACAATACGGGATGCGTTTATGTTTGCAGCAGTGATGTCTGATTCGGAAATCTGTCGCAAAGTGCTGGAAATGTCATTGGGGATTCCCATTTCGGAAGTACACATTCAGACGGAGAAGACCATGGCATATCATTCAGAATATCATGGTGTACGCCTAGATGTTTATGCTGATGATGCAGAGAAGAGGCGCTTTAATGTGGAAATGCAGGTTACTTTGCAGAAATTTCTTCCCAAAAGAAGCCGTTATTATCATGACCAGATAGACATGGATGCATTACTTGCAGGTGATTCCTATGAGAATCTTCCGGATACTTATGTTATTTTTATCTGTGATTTTGATCCATTTGGTGATGGACTGTACCGTTATTCGACAGGCACGTACTGTAGAGAAACTGGAAATCTGGTAAATGATGGAGTTGAGACGATTTACCTTAATGCGCATGGAAAGAATCGAACCGATATTCCAGAAGAATTATTGCAGTTTTTGGATTATGTGAAAAATACTGGGCGTAAGGAAGTGGTTTCAACGATAGATCCGTTTGTCAGACATTTACAGGATACCATAGATAAAATTAAGTTGAATCGTGGGATGGAGGAACGGTATATGCTGTTAGAGGAAATGATGCGGAATGAAAGAAAGGAAGGAAATACAGAGGGAAAACAGGAATTTCTTCTTACCGCGCTTGAATCCAAATTTTCAGTTCCGTCTGAGTTAAAAGAAAAAATTATGTCCGAAACGGATATTGAGAAACTTGAATTGTGGTTTCAGCTTTCACTTAAAGTGTCGTCTCTTGAAGAGTTTGAACAAAATATGTGAAGGTTCTGAAGTATTTCTAAAAATCGATAGTTATTGTTATCGGAAATTTGTACACATCTATAAATTCTAAGCCCATATCGGGCGATTTATCAAAAACTTGTTATTATTAATGTAGAGTGAAGCAGAAGAACTCTTTTTTGCTAATTTGGAAAAATAGATTATAATAGAAATGCATTTATTCCTTTACATGACACAGAATGGAGAAGACATTTATGGACAATTATGAAAAACGGGTATGTATAGGAAGAGAGCTGTTTTTTCATTTTTTATTCTGCTACAATCTCCTTAAAACTCAGTAGGTATTCTATATTATTTGCGGATTTTCAATAAGAAAGCAGGAACAATTGACGAAGAATGATAAAATCCTTATAATAAATTATACAAAAATTAATAACAAGAGGGAGGTCATTTCATGTTTGGTTTTATGGTAACTGCTGATGGCGGACTTACAACTGCCGGATATGTGATTACAGTTATTGCCGGAATCATTTTGTTTTTCCTGGCGATTTATTTTGCAGGGAAGAATTCAGACAAGAAAAAGCTTACCACAAGACAACTGGTATTCTGTGCCGTAGCTATTGCACTTGCTTTTATTACGTCTTATCTGAAAATTTTCAAATTGCCGTGGGGAGGAAGCGTCACTCTTTGCAGTATGCTTTTTATTGTTCTGATCGCAAACTGGTATGGGGTCGGAACTGGTATTATGGCCGGGTTTGCTTACGGAATCCTGCAGTTTATCCAGGAGCCTTATATACTTTCATTTTTTCAGGTGTGCTGTGATTACATACTTGCATTTGCGGCACTTGGACTGGCAGGATTATTTGCAAAACAGAGTCATGGACTTCTGAAAGGATACATAATAGCTGTAATTGCCAGAGGAGCTTTTCATTCTCTGGGCGGTTATCTTTATTGGATGAGCTATATGCCGGATAATTTCCCGAAATCTCTGACAGCCGTATATCCGATCTTATACAATTACAGCTATCTACTGGCAGAGGGCATTATCACGGTAATCATCATTTCAGTACCTGCAGTGTCAAAAGCACTGATCCAGGTAAAGCGTGCCGCACTGCAGTAGTTTGTTTTGTCTGGCAACAGGGATGTGTCGTTGCTCGGTACTCAGAACATTTGGTATGGTAATTTTGTTTAGGGAAGTGTAAGAATGACAATAACGACTTTATGCTATATAGAAAATAATGGCAAATATTTGATGCTTCACAGGGTAAAAAAGCATAATGATATAAATGAGGGAAAGTGGATTGGAGTTGGCGGACATGCAGAGGATCAGGAATCCCCGGAGGAATGTCTTTTACGTGAGGTGGAAGAAGAAACAGGATTAACACTGACGTCATATAAACTTCGAGGTCTGGTTACATTTATAAGCGATAAATGTGAACCGGAGCTTATGTGTGTGTTTACGGCCAACGAATATATCGGTGAATTAACAGAATGCAATGAAGGAGAACTTTACTGGATAGATAAAGCTGTTGTGCCGACACTTCCCACATGGGAAGGCGACAGAGTTTTTCTGGATTTGCTTCTTTCAGGAGATGAGCGATTTTTTTCTTTAAAATTGCAGTATGAAGGGGAAAAACTCGTAGATAAGCAAGTAAATTTATATTAACCGAATAAACTGCGAAGCAGTTATTCGGTATAGAGCCGCGTAGCGAAGCGGATGATTTTGGAGAGATAAAATGATGAATTGTTTGGCAGTAGGGCTGGGTGGTTTTGCAGGAGCAGTATTGCGGTACCTGATCGGGCTGATTCCCACAGGAGAAACCATGATTTTTCCGGTAAAAACCTTTTGTATCAATGTGATTGGATGTATTGTGATCGGAGCAATCACAGTACTGGCGGCGAAATTGTCTGTTCCACCAAGGATGATTTTGTTTCTGAAGGTGGGAGTCTGCGGTGGATTTACCACATTCTCAACCTTTGCACTGGAATCTTCGGATTTGATCCGGGATGGACATATGGGAATAGCTCTATGTTATGTATTACTTAGCGTATTGGTAGGCGTGCTGGCGATTTTTGCAGTGGAATATCTTACTGTAAGATAAGCTGCTTCCATCGTAAAAAAACAATAAGTTAAGCGGGCGGGACGAATATTCACCCACTCTGGAGAAATTAATCAATGAAAAGAATATCGTTGGATGACCTTCTTCATACCAGACAGGATCTTGACTATCAGGAACAGTATGAATACATAATGAAATTGCTGGAAAAAGGTCAGATAAAACCTGTAAAGGCTTCTAAGAGCAATGGCAAGAAGCCGGCGCTTTATCGCGAATACTGGATGGTAGAAGAACAGAAGGATTACAGCAATTATATAGAAGAAATAAAATATACCTTTTCTACCATGATTTCCGTGGATTATTATCTGGCGCATCCGGATACATATGAGAAAGACCGAATCTGGGTACTTATGCTGAATGAATATCTGAAAAAACATGCAGATGCCTTACTGACAGCGGAATCTCTGAATGAAAGAAGCTTTGAAATATGGCACAGAGAGAAATTTCTGGACAGAGAGCAGGGAAAGAAGATTCTGAAACGCTGCGGACTCAATGTGGAGGCTCTGAATGTATACAGGACAACAGAGCCCCTTTCATATTATACACATACAAGAAATACGCCGCAGAATATCCTGATTCTGGAAAATAAAGATCCTTTTTTCAGTATGCGTAATTATCTTCTGAATGGACATACTGAAATTTTTGGTGCAGAAATCGGAACTCTGATTTATGGTGCAGGAAAAGGTATTATCCGTTCTTTTCAGGATTTTGATCTGTGTGCGGAACCCTATATGAAACATCCGGAGAATACAATTTATTATTTCGGGGATATGGATTATGAGGGCATCGGTATATACGAAAATCTGGCAGAAAAATTTCGCAGCAGATGGAAAATTATTCCTTTTGTGCCGGCATATCAGGCTATGCTTGGAAAAGCAGAACAGATAATTGAACTTCCGGAGACAAAGGAGCATCAGAACAGAAATATCAGTACACAATTTTTCTCCTGTTTTGATGAAATAATGGTCAAAAAGATGGAAGCTGTTCTGGATAAGGACAGATATATCCCTCAGGAAATTTTAAATACTGCAGATTTCTGACGCAGATTCTGACACAGAGGGGAGGCTACATTACTGTTCACTCCGTTCTCAGTAACGTAGCCAAAATTCATTCCAGATTGCCTGCGGCAATGGAATTTTGGCTTGTATGTCTCGGGATTTTGGCATATTCATGCCAAAACACCTCGCGGGATAGTGGTGTGTGAACAGTAACATATTATGGATTATGGAGAATCTTATGATAAAAAATAATTGATTTTTAAGAGCCAGTCTGTTAGAATATACCTGTGAAAAGGGAGTAGCTTGCCGAATGGATTCGGTTCACTTCTTCGTCAGGACAGTTATTGAAACATATAACTCGGAAAGTGATGAAATTGCGAGACTTTTACTGTGAATGCAGTAGGAGTCTTTTTTTTATACCTACTGCAAAATAAATGTATTCCCGGAATCTTTTTATATTTGATTTTGTGAGTACGTAATAAAAGAAAGAGAGGTAGAAATGATGTTTTTACAGGTTATTATTTTGTTGGCAGGTTTTTTGTTTCTGGTGAAAGGTGCAGACTGGTTTGTGGAGGGTGCAGCCAGTATTGCGAAAAAGCTGGGAATTCCACAGTTGATCATTGGATTAACCATTGTAGCAATGGGAACCAGCATGCCGGAGGCAGCAGTCAGTATTACTGCTGCAATAAATAAGAATGCAGGTATTACCATTGGAAATGTAGTCGGAAGTAATATCCTGAATATTTTCATCATCCTGGGAATCACAGCAGTAATTACGAATGTAGCGATTCAAAAATCCACGCTTCTTTACGAAATTCCGTTTATGACAGTGATAACAATTGTTTTGTTGATCTTTGGTATCACAGGTTCAGAGGTGACTTTTATTGAAGGTGTGATTTTCTGGATACTGTTTCTGATATATCTGGGATATCTGTTTGTGATGGCAAAGAAAGGGAACGATCAGGAAGAAGCAGAAGCAAAGGATAATCCGGTATGGAAATGTATGCTCCTGATGGTGATCGGTGGAATTCTGGTCGTAAAGGGCAGTGATTTTGCAGTCAGCGGAGCAACGGAGATTGCCCGTTATTTTGGCATGAGTGAGAGATTTATCGGGCTGACAATTGTTGCACTGGGAACATCTCTTCCGGAACTTGTCACATCAGTAACAGCTGCCAGAAGAGGAAATACAGGAATTGCCATTGGAAATATAGTCGGAAGCAATATTTTTAATATTTTGTTTGTTATCGGTACAACAGCACTCATTTGTACTGTGCCGTTTGAGAGTAAATTTATTATTGATACTGTAATTGCAGTTCTGTGCGGAGTAATACTCTGGATTGGTACATTCAGACATAAAGAATTAAGAAAACCCTGTGGTGTGGTTATGCTGTTGTGTTATGTTGCATATTTCATGTATTTATGTCTGGTATAACGAATAATTGCTTTTCGCAACCTCCGCAGGGGACTCACTTGATTCGATTAAAATAAGAAATGGAATAAAGTATACTATGGATAATTATGAAAAACAGGTATATACAGGAAGAGAGTTGTTTTTAAAATATAATCAGGATAAGCTGATAGAGAAATATGGTTTGAAACATGATGAAGAATATCTGTATTTGAAATACATTGAAACAGAATATCGGATCAATCGCAGAAACGGTGCTATTGAATATGCCACAGGCGAAGAATGGACGGACTGCAGAGAATATACAGTTGTTATGACAATCTATGATTTTCTCTGCTGTTCCGGGCAGGAGATACTGCCTCCTCTTACCGGGCAGTGGCAGCCTGTGGGCAGGTTTGTAACTGCCGGGAGCAGTCCGTCAACAGATCCCTTTGTGGAAAAGTATGCAAGAGCATTTTCCGGCAAAGTGGAAGAGGTAAAGCAGGCCTGTATCTGTCTGGGAGGAAAGCAGACGAAACGTTTGGCTGGGGCAGATCTGACATTTGAAATGCCTGTTCTTCCGGAGTTCTCTGTGTTGTTTCAGTTCTGGGATGGGGATGAAGAATTCCCACCAAAGATCTTATTGTTGTGGGATAAAGTATCGTTATCATACCTTCATTTTGAGACGACCTATTATCTTCAGGGGGATCTTCTGAAGGCTATACTGCAGATAATCGGCTGAATACACTGTAGCCGATCCTTCGGAGGGGATATCTACAGATTTCTGATACAGGATTTGTGCAGTTACGCAAATAAACAATAGGGTAAAAACCATATTTAATCAAGGGAGGCAACTTTGCAATACGAATTTCTGAAAAATTTTCCAAAACGAATGAAAAATGTAGGTTTGTACGGTGTCCTTATCCAAAACAGTATTCAGAAGACATCCTGGAAACAGTTTGGCTTTCTGAAATTTGATGAACAGATGAATCTTATTTTTGCAGTAATGCTTTATATTATGGAGCAGTCTCTGAGGGAAGAGAACTGTACTATGGATGATATCGGAGCCTATATTGATACCATCAATACCAGGTATCTGGGTAAAGAAATCTCCTATGATGACTGCAGAAAATTAGGAGATTTTGTTGTCAATGTGATCTTATCAAATGAAGGCCGTGCCATGTATTTTGACGGCTATGATTTTGAAGAGAACGATTATCATGTCATGCATATCAGCTATGTGGCGAACCGGATCGTGTATCTGGATCAGGAGGTTCGCAGAACTTCTTATTATCTTACAGACGACGGATACAATCTGATACTTTCCACCCTTGAAATAGAAAATAATATGAAGCTTACCATCCATGAAATGATCTTCCAGATGCATCTGGAAAAACAGAGCTATGATAAGGCTGTGGATGAGATTAAGAATGTTTTTAACCTGATGCGCATCCAGCTTCAGAAGATTCAGGAAGCTATGGGAAAAATCCGCAGAAATGCCCTGAATTATTCAGTAAAGGATTACGAGGAAATCCTTCTGGAGAATCTGGATACGATCAGTGACACAAAAGAAAAATTCCAGAAATACAGGGAACTGGTGCGAAGCAGGGTAAAGAAGCTGGAAGAAGAGAACATCAATGTGCGCCGTCTGGGCGAAAAGGAAGAGGAGAACCTTGAGAATCTCCGTATTATTGAGAGCTATCTGAACAGAACCATTGATGAGCACCAGAAAATCCTGAGCAGTCATTTTGACCTGAAGGCACTTTATACCAGAGAACTGGAAGCATTGTCGCAGATGTCCCTGATCCGGAGATTTTCCATGCGCAATGATTTCTATGATAAAGTGCTGGAGAATCCGTCAGCACTGGGAAATCTGGACTATTTTTTAAGACCGCTGTTCAACCGGGAACCGGACAAGGTTTATAACCTGAACAAAGCCTTATTATATCAGAAACCGTCTGTCAGAAATGAGGATGAGGATACTGAGGAGATGCTGGATTTTGACGAAGATGCATATCTGAAAGAGCAGGAAGAGAAACGCAGACAGAAACTGAAACGCTATGAGAGCAGTCTGGGATTTCTGCTGGAGCAGGCATCTGAAAAAGGTGAAATTTCCCTTTCTGATATCTGGAAAAACATTCAGGAGAACGAGAAAAATGCAGAAGAAATGCAGCAGCAACTGATCCCAAATGTTGAAATTTTTAAAGAAATCATGGTGGAGCTGATACGGAATAAAGAGATCAATATGGAAGTACTGAAAAAGGAACGAAGTGAATTTATCCAGGATCAGACAGCAGATTTTCAGCTCAACGAAATGCTGCTCCAGCTTTCAGAAGAAAGATTTTCAGACAAAAAGATTGGTAAAATAGAGGTATACAGGATAGAAGACGGAAGCACAGTCACCTTTGACAATGTTTTCAGCGAAAATGGCGTGAAAAAAAGCATCCGCTGTTCCAATATCCTGATCCGAATCATGAGAAACGAGGAATAACAGATATGGCATACGAAGCAGAGGAAATTCGCACCAGCCAGGAGATTTTTTATTATCTTCTGGAGCATCATGAGCTGCGGGAAGAGGACGATCAGCTTTTATATAAAGCATATACAGAGGAAGAATCCATCCGGAATCTGGTGAAATCCCAGGGAGAGATTGCGGGAAGCAATGTGGAACGCTACGGAAATGTAATCTATCTGATTCCCAAAGAGGAGAATAATTTCCTTGGCTTTTCCAAGCAGCAGCTTAAAGGTACACTGTGCAAATCCGGGGCAACGGACAAGGATTATTATCTGTCACAGTTTGTGATTCTTACGCTACTGGTAGAATTCTTTGACGGACAGGGAAGCAGCAGTAAATCCAGAGAATATATGCGCGTGGGAGAGCTTATGAACTGTCTTTCCGCCCGTCTGAAGGAAGGGGCAGCAGAAGAGACTACCACTGAAGAGGAGGAAGATGGAAAGAATCCCAAAGATACTGCTGGGATTTCTTTCAAAATCCTTTATGAAACTTACGAGGCGCTGAAGTCTGATGACAGAGGTTCCAGGATGAAGACAACCAAGGAAGGCTTTATCTACAATATTCTGATGTTCCTTCAGAAACAGGGACTGATCGAGTATGTGGTGCAGGATGAGATGATAAAAACAACCAGAAAGCTGGATAATTTTATGGACTGGAATCTTCTGAACCAGAACAATTACCAGCGGGTTCTGAGAGTACTGGGGGTGGCAAAAGATGAGTAAGATTAATGCAGTGCGTCTGATCAACGTGAATTATAATAACAATGCATACCGTATCAGCGATGAAACTCTGCACTTTAATGGAAAAAGCACACTGATCTCTCTGCAGAACGGCGGTGGGAAATCTGTTCTTGTCCAGATGCTGACAGCGCCCTTTGTGCATCCAAAATACCGCAATACCAAAGACCGATTATTTGAAAGCTATTTTACTACCAATAAGCCATCCTTTATCTTGGTGGAATGGGCACTGGATCAGGGTGCAGGCTATGTTCTCACAGGTCTTATGGTCAGAAAATCCCAGGATATGGAAGAGGACAGAAAAGAGAATCTGGATATTATTGGAATTGTCAGTGAATATCAAAGCCCCTGTATTCAGGATATCCACCACCTTCCTGTAGTGGAAAAGGGTAAAAAAGAGATGATCCTGAAGAATTTCAACTCCTGCAGACAGCTTTTTGAAACCTACAAAAAAGACAGGGATATGAAGTTCTTTTATTATGATCTGACAAACTATGCCCAGTCCCGCCAGTACTTCGATAAACTGATGGAATATCAGATCAATTATAAAGAATGGGAAACCATTATTAAAAAAATCAACCTGAAGGAATCCGGTCTGTCAGATCTTTTTGCAGACTGCAGAGATGAAAAAGGACTGACAGAAAAATGGTTTCTTGAGGCTATTGAGAGCAAACTGAATAAGGACAAGAACCGTATTAAAGAGTTCCAGTCTATTCTGGAAAAATATGCGGGACAGTATAAGGATAACCGTTCCAAAATCAAACGGCGAGACACGATCCGTCAGTTTAAGGAAGAGGCAAATGCGATTCAGATCCAGGCAGAAGAGTATCAGAATGCGGAGACAGAGGAAGGAAAACAGCAGAATAAAATTGTCTGGTTTATCCATGATGTAAATGGACTATTAAGCCAGACTGAGAAAGCTCATGATCATGCAAAAGAAGTGCTGGAAGGTCTGGATCAAAAGCTTTCCAGAGTAGAATATGAGGAGCTTTCCAGTCAGGTCTATGACTATGAGGAAGAGAAGAATCTTCATATCGGAAATCGTGATATGATCGATATGGAGCGTGAAAATCTTCAGGGACAGGCAGAACAGACAGAGAAGAAGCTTCATATTCTCCAATGTGCCAGACAGCAGGATTCTGTATCAGAGGAAAAAGAGGAACTGGATCTTCTCAGGGAGAAAATCGCAGTTGCCAGACAGCAGGGAGCTGATCTGGAACCGGAGAGAAAAGCACTTGGCCTGACCTTGAAAAACATTTTCGAAGAACGTATTCAGGATAACAGACAACAGCAGGAAAACCTGTCTGAAAATATACAGAAAAAGGGAAAAGAAGCACAGGATGAGGCGAAAAGATCCGAGGAACTGGAAGAGAAGATCCGCGACTGCTTTGGCAGAAAAGGAAAACTGGAAAGTCAGATAGAATCCTATACCCGTCTGGAAAACCAGTATAATGTCAAGTATCAGGAAGAATTAGTACGAAATATTCTGGGAACCTATGAAGCAGGAACACTGGAAATCCGTCGTCAGATGTACGAACAGGAACTGCAAAAAACAGTGAGGGAACGTACAGAAAATCAGAAGAAATGGGAAGCTGACAAGGAGCTGATCCGCCGTCAGGAGCGCAGTCTGGAAGATAAGAAAGAGGCTCTGATTCATAAAAAGTCAGAGACAGAGAACCAGGAACATACCTATCAGCTCTATCAGAATGAACTGGAAATCAGGAAGAATATCCTGAAATATCTGGATATGGAGGAACGCCATCTTCTGGATACTGACAGGATACTGGAGAACTCTGGCCGAAAGCTGCGTGAACTGGAGGAGCTGCGGCGGAATCTGGAAAAGGAAGAGGATTCTCTGGAAAAAGAATATTTAAGCCTTACCAGCGGAAAGATTCTGGAGCTTCCTGAGGAGCTGGAGAAAGAACTGGATGATTTGGGAATTCACACAGTTTATGGTATGGAATGGCTGAAAAAGAACGGATACTCCCAGAAGAAAAACCAGATGCTGGTCCGTAAGAATCCATTTCTGCCATATGCCCTGATCCTTACCCGACAGGAAATCGAGAAGTTGGGACGAAACGACAGAAACGTCTGCACATCTTTCCCTGTGCCTATTGTAGAGCGTGAGAAAATAGAAGAATTTCAGGAAAAGTACACAGACAAAATCGTAAAATTCCCTGGAATCAGCTTTTATATTCTGTTTAATGAAAACCTCCTGGATGAAGAAAAGCTTCAGGCAATGATCTGGGAGAAAAAGAAAGAATTGGAGAAACTAAATCAGGCTGTAGATCAGCGCAAAAAGGAATACGCAGAGTATTTTCAGCGTCAGGAAACACTGAAAAACCAGTCTGTAACAAAAGAAAAATGGGAAGAAATCCAGGAGCTTCTGAAAACTCTTGAGGAAGAGAAAAAATCTCTGGAAAAGGATATCCGGGATGCAGCGCAGGAGCTTGACAGTCTGAAGACAGCACATGAAAAGCTGCAGAATCTGCTCATAAAATCTGCTGCGGAAATTGACCGTCAGAAACAGCGTCTGGAAGATTTTTCCCAGTTGGAAAAAGATTATGCTTTCTATGAAAATAATCGAAATGAGCTTGAAAAATGTAAAAAGGATGAAACTCGTTTCCGGGAAAACCAGAAGCTTGCAAAGGACAGACAGGAAAAGCTTCTGGAGGAGAAAATGACTCTGGAGCATAATCTGAATATGCTGGAGAGAGAAAAAGACAAACTGGATGAAAAATATACCAGATATGCGTCATATGAGGCAGGCAGCAGAGAGTCAGATGAGGTCAGGAAACAGCAGAGCCAGCAATTTGGATTTGCCAGCATGTCAACGGAGCAGATGGAAGCACGTTATGAAGCAATCACCTCTGTTCTTTCACAGGAACTGAAGAATCTGGAAGAGCAGGAGAGAAGGTCTGCCGCACGTTACCAGAGGGAAAAGGAAGATCTGGATTATCTTCAGAAAAAATATCACTTAAAGCCTGAACAGTGGTCCGGCGTGATCTATGACAGAAAAGAAGAGTCACATCAGGAGGGAGTATTGGAAGATTTCCGCAGAAAGATCCAGACAAAGGATATGCAGTGGAATGATGCAGACAAAAAGGCAGCAGTGACTCAGAGTAAGATCAGCGAACTGACAAAAAGAATCCACTCTGTCTGCGGTATGGAGAAACCTCTGCCAAAGGATGAGATTCAGGGACAGGATTTTCAGGCAAGGAAAAATCAGCTTCTTTATGAGAAGGAAGAAGAGAAGAAGCAGGAGGAGTTTTTGAGCGGAAAGCTTCGCAGCTATGAAGAGAATCTGACTGCTTTATCAGAGTATAATGAACTGATTCCTGTGGCTGCAGAAGACCATGAGCCGGTTTCGGAGAATCTGTCTGCGGAAGAATTAAGAAATTGCAAGGGAATCCTGATCAGGGATTATAATCAGAAAATGCGGGATACCGGACAGAAGAAGGAAGAACTGGTGCGCACGCTGAATAAGATTGTCCGTATGGAAAGCTTTCAGGATGATTTTTACAGGAAACCGCTGGAACAGATGCTGGAGCTTTCCGATGATGCAGTGCGTGTTCTGACTCAGTTAAAAACTACAGTGCAGTCCTATGACAGCCTTATGGAGAAGCTGGAGGTTGATATTTCTGTAGTAGAGAGGGAGAAGGAACGTATCACAGAACTTCTGGAGGATTATGTCCGGGAAATCCACAGTAACCTTGGAAAAATCGACCATAATTCAACCATCACCATAAGGAAAAGAAATATCAAAATGTTAAAGATCCAGCTTCCGGACTGGGAAGAAAATGCAGGGCTTTACCGTCTGCGTCTGGAAGACTTTATTGATAAGATCACTATGGAAGGCGTGGAACTTTTCGAGAAAAATGAGAACGCACAGGAGTTTTTCGGCTCCGGTATTACTACCAGAAATCTCTATGATCAGGTGGTAGGAATCGGAAATGTACAGATCCATCTTTATAAGATCGAAGCCCAGAGGGAATATCCGATTACATGGAAAGAGGTTTCCAGAAACTCAGGCGGAGAAGGATTTCTGTCTGCATTTGTAATCCTGTCCAGCCTTCTGTATTATATGAGACGGGATGATACGGACATTTTTGCAGATAAAAATGAGGGAAAGGTTCTGATCATGGACAACCCGTTCGCACAGACCAATGCCTCCCATCTGCTGATCCCGCTGATGGATATGGCAAAAAAGAGCAACACACAGCTTATCTGCCTTACCGGTCTGGGCGGAGAGTCCATCTATAATCGTTTTGACAATATATATGTGCTGAATCTGATCGCTGCAAGTCTGAGAGGCGGTACCCAGTACCTGAAAGCCGAACACAAAAGAGGGAAAGAACCGGATGAGCTTGTCACTGCGAGAATTGAAGTGGGGGATCAGATGGAGCTGTTGTTTTAAGAAAAATTACAGCAATCATTCTGTGTGTCATATCATTATCGTTGCAGGTTGTGATTGCGAGTGCTGAAGATATAAGAAAGAATATTACGGTATCACATGAGCTGGTCTGTGTGATGCCGTATTTTTATTTGTCCAGAGAAAAGAATGAAAGATTCTTTTATGTTTTATTTTGCTCTGGATACACTAACAATAGCTATCAAAATAACATTGACAGAGCTTAAGAATAAGAATAGAATATAATTAACAAAAATAACCATATAGGTTATAGATATTTAGGGGAAAGGAATGAGGTTTATGTTATATGAATTTTTGAAAGACAATTATAAGGAAGCAGAGCCTATATTCTTTTCTGATATAGTGATTAAGGGAATTACAAAATCTGCAGTAAATCAGCAGCTAAAAAAGCTGTGCGATGAGGGAAAACTACAAAAATATGAGAACGGCATTTATTATTTGCCTAAGAAATCACGATTAAAAACAAATGTAGGCGTAAATGCAGATATGGTTGCCAGGTACAAGTATGTTTCCAGAGGTGGAAAAGTAGATGGTTTCTATTCTGGTAATACATTTGCCAATCAGCTGGGAATTTCAACACAGGTTCCAAATAAAGTTGAGATTGTTAGCAATAACATGGCAGCAAAAATACGAGAAATTCCAATTGGAAAGAGAACATTCATTGTAAGAAGACCAGTGGTTCCGGTAAATGATGAAAATGTTTATGTGCTGCAGTTACTTGACTTATTAAAGAATCTGGATGTGTATCTGGATGAAAGCTATGATGTGGCTCATGATAAAGTATCTCAATTTGTGCGGATACATGGCATCACAAAAAATGATGTGGATAGTTATATAAGAGAGTTTCCGATTGCAATATTTAAATATTATTACGAATTGAGGCTGGACGATGTATTTGCATAAAGATGATAAAGAAAAACGAAAATCATT
>ENA-OOZN01001047-OOZN01001047.1-human-gut-metagenome-genome-assembly--contig:-NODE-1047-length-20763-cov-5.975758_pt1 | contig 20763 bp, 17 predicted proteins | sample MGYA00241187_ERZ501397 | MGnify/ENA primary metagenome ERZ501397 (study PRJEB25962, sample SAMEA2042921) | human gut metagenome | biome: human gut; feature: human-associated habitat; material: faeces... | reverse complement strand
GGAACGGTTCATCTGAATGAAGTGAACCGTTCCCTTTTATATTAAACAAAGATTTACGGATGCTCGCTCAGCCAGCGCAGGCCCATATAGGCATAGGCTGCTGCGCCCTCGTACAGCACGCTGTCGTCAAAGCGCACCTTGGGGTGGTGCTGGCCGTAGGTGTAACCCTCCTTGGCGTTGCCCGCCGCAATAAACATGCTGACGGTGGGCACCTCGTGGCTGACGAAGGCGAAGTCCTCGCTGCCACCGCCGGGTTTGCCGCCGGTGAGCTTGCTCATGTCCAGCGCACCTTGGCCCATCAGCTCGGTCATATAGGTCATGGCGTTCTCGGCGAGGGCATCGTCCACCACCATGCAGGGGCAGAAGTCGCTGAAGCTGACCTCGGCGGTGCAGCGGTAGGCTGCCGCCACACCCTGCGCGATCTCGGTCATCCGCTTGTGGATCAGCTCACCCACCTTGTTTTCAGGGTCGATGGTGCGGATGGTGCCCCACATCTCCGCCGTATCGGGGATGACGTTGGACGCCGCACCGGCCTGAAACCGCCCGGTGGTAAAGACTCCGAAGCTGTGGGGGTCCATCTCGCGGCTGTTGATCTCCTGCAGAGCGATGTGGATGTGTGCCGCCGCCGTGATGGGGTCGATGCACGCTTCCGGCATGGAGCCGTGGCCGCCCTTGCCGTGGACGACGATGTGATACTGCTCGCAGCTGGCCATGGTGATGCCGCCGTGGGGCACCAGCACCATGCCGGAGGGCAGGGGCATCCCCGCGATCACATGGAACATGACCGCCGCATCAACCTTCGGGTTTTCCAACAGGCCGTTGGCCAGCATATCCGGCGAGCCTTGGAAGATCTCCTCCGCGGGCTGGAATTCCAGCTTGACGGTGCCTTCCAGCTCGTCTTCATGCTCCTTGAGGAGCTTGGCCGCGCCCAGCATCATGGCCGTGTGCATATCGTGGCCGCAGCCGTGCATCTTGCCGGGCACCTCGGAAGCGAAGTCCACACCGGACTCCTCCTGAATGGGCAGGGCGTCCATATCGCCCCGCAGCAGGATGGTCTTGCCGGGGCGCTTGCCGCCCGCCAGCGCGATGATACCGGCCTTGCCGCAGTCCTGCGGAGTATAGCCCATCTCGGTCAGCGCCTGTTTCACCAGTGCGCGGGTCTTTGGCAGGTCGAAGCCCACCTCCGGGTGCCGGTGCAGCGTCCGCCGCCACTGCTGCAGCTGGGGCTCCAGCACCTTTGCCTCTGCCATCCAATCCTTCGAGGTCATCATTCCAAATCAGCTCCCTTTTTTCTTTTTACTGCTCCCCGCCGTTGGCCCCATCGGGGTGGTACTTGGCGCAGGTGCACTTTTTCCACTTCAGGCCGCTGCCGCAGGGGCAGGGGTCGTTGCGGCCGATCTTGATGACGCGGACGGGCTGGCCCTTGGGGGCGCCCTTGGCGCCGGGCGCACCGTTGCCGGGCACAAAGCCCTCGCCGGTGGGCTTGGCCACCTGCTCCCGCTTGGGGGCAGCGCCCGCGCCGCGCACCTCGATGGTCAGCAGCATCTTGATGCTGGACTCCCGGATGGAATCGACCATCTGGTCGAACATGTCGAAGCCCTCGATGCGGTACTCCACAACGGGGTCCTTCTGGCCGTAGCCCCGCAGCGCGATGCCCTGCCGCAGCTGGTCCATGTTGTCGATGTGGTCCATCCACTGCCGGTCCACGCACTTGAGCAGACAGATGCGCTCCAGCTCACGCATGAGCGGGGCACCGTAGCGCTGCTCCTTGTCGTTCAGGATGTCCATGCCGCGGTCATACAGCAGGTCGGCGATGCTCTGCACCGAGATGCTGTCGTAATCGGCGACGGTATAGCGGAAGTCCTCCTCGGTGGTCAGCCAGCCCTGATAATGGCGGCGGAGGGCACCGAAGTCCCACTCGTCCTTGACATCGCCCGCGAGGAACTGCTTGCAGCTGGAGTCGATGTTCTCCCGCAGCATGTTGTGCATCTCGTTGCTGATGTCCTCGCCGTCCAGCACCTTGCGGCGCTGGCCGTAGATGATCTCGCGCTGCTGGTTCATAACATCGTCGTACTTCAGCACGTTCTTGCGGATCTCGAAGTTGCGGCCTTCCAGCTTCTTCTGGGCGCTTTCAAGGGTGCTGGTGATCATCCGGTTCTCGATGGGGGTGTCCTCGTCCAGCTTGAGGGTGTCCATCAGGCTGGAAACGCGGTCGCCGCCGAACAGGCGCATCAGGTCGTCTTCGAGGCTCAGGTAGAAGCGGGAGGCACCGGGGTCTCCCTGACGGCCCGCACGTCCGCGCAGCTGGTTGTCGATGCGGCGGCTCTCGTGCCGCTCGGTGCCGATGATGAACAGGCCGCCCGCCTTGCGCACCTCGTCGGCCTCGGCCTCGATGGCGGGCTTGTACTGGGCGTACAGCTCATCGAACCGCTTACGGGCCGCAAGGATGTTCTCGTCCGTGGTGTCGCCGTGACCGTTGGCCTCGGTCAGCAGCAGTTCCACCGCATTCGGGTCAGCGTCTTCAGGCTTTTCGGGGTCCAGCAGGTTCTCGCAGAAGTGCTCTTTCCGCATCTGGGCCTTGGCCATGAACTCGGCGTTGCCGCCCAGCATGATATCGGTACCACGGCCCGCCATGTTGGTGGCGATGGTGATGGCACCCTTCTTGCCGGCCTGTGCCACGATCTCGGCCTCGCGCTCGTGGTTCTTCGCGTTCAGCACGTTGAAGTCGCGGGTGTAGCGCTGGAGCATCTTGGCCAGCGTCTCGCTCTTTTCGACGCTGACGGTACCCACCAGCACCGGCTGGCCGTTCTTGTGGCACTCCATCACCTGCTCGATGACGGCCTTATACTTGCCGTTCACGGTCTTGTAGACGGCATCCGGGTAATCCTTGCGGATGTTCGGGCGGTTGGTGGGCACGGTGACGATGTTCAGGCCGTAAATTTCGGTGAACTCGGTGGCCTCGGTCTTGGCCGTACCGGTCATACCGGCCAGCTTCTTGTACATGCGGAAGTAGTTCTGGAAGGTGATGGTCGCCAGCGTCTTGCTCTCGGCAGCGATCTTCACGCCTTCCTTCGCCTCGATGGCCTGATGCAGACCCTCATTGTAGCGGCGGCCGATCATCAGACGGCCCGTAAACTCATCCACGATGATGACTTCGCCGTTCTTCACCACATAGTCGATGTCCTTCTTCATGACGCCATAAGCCTTGATGGCCTGATCGATGTGGTGGGCCAGCGTCATATTCTCGGCGGCGGCAAGGTTCTCGATCTTGAAATATTCCTCCGCCTTCTTGATGCCCTTCGCCGTCAGGGTGCAGCTCTTGTGCTTTTCGTCCACGACGTAATCGCCGTCGGTCTGCTCGTCGGTCTCCACCTTGTCTTCCAGCTCCACCACCACGCTCTTGCGCAGGGTGCGGACGAAGCGGTCCACCTGCGTGTACAGGCTGGAGGAATCCTCGCCGCGGCCGGAGATGATCAGCGGGGTGCGGGCCTCATCGATCAGGATGGAGTCCACCTCATCGACGATGGCGTAGACATGGCCGCGCTGCACCATGTTGTCCTTGTAGGTCACCATGTTGTCGCGCAGGTAGTCGAAGCCGAACTCGTTGTTGGTGCCGTAGGTGATGTCGGCGTTGTAGGCGCGGCGGCGGCTGTCGCCGTCGATGCCCTGCACGATCAGGCCGACACTCAGGCCCAGCCAGCGGTAGAGTTTACCCATCCACTCGCTGTCGCGCTTGGCCAGATAATCGTTGACGGTGACGATGTGGACGCCTTCGCCGGTCAGGGCGTTCAGGTAGGCGGGCAGGGTCGCCACCAGCGTTTTGCCTTCACCGGTCTGCATCTCGGCGATGTCGCCGCGGTGCAGCGCGATGCCGCCGGTGATCTGCACCGGGAAGTGCTTCATGCCCAGCACACGCCAAGCGGCCTCACGGCAGACGGCGAACGCATCGGGCAGGATATCGTCCAGCGTCTCGCCCTTGGCCAGCCGCTCTTTCAGCGCCGGAGTCTGGGCCTGTAAGTCGGCGTCGGACATTGCCTGATATTGGGGTTCCAGTGCCAGCACCTTTTTGGTGAGCGGGTTGATCTTTTTCAGCTCGCGATCCGAGAAAGTGCCAAAAATTTTTTCAGCAAAGGACATTCTTACACCTCATCTATTTGGAAATCTGGGCGGCATCCCGCCCGATAGAGTAATCATACAGTTATATGATACACCAAAGCACAAAACCCGTCAAACCCGTTGGGCAGATTTTACGCTGTTTTCCGATGAACTTTCTGTAAAATCCTGTACAAAAGGCACCTTTGCCGCAGCAAAGGTGCCTTTCCGTTACAAGAAACTCGCGCCCGCGTGCGGCACGCCGTCCGCCCAGAGCGAATGCAGCCGCTGGGGCAGGGCGTAGAAATTGCCGCCTGTGTACACCCACGCCCCGGCTGCTGCCAGCGCCGCCAGAGCGGCCAGCACCAGCAAGACGACCAGCACCCACCGGGCGCGGCGGGGCTTTTTGGGGGCGGGGGCAGCTTCGGGCTGGGCCGTTTTTTCGGCTTTCCGGGCGGGCAGAAAGCCCGTGCCCTCCGCTTGGGGCAGCCCGCACGCGGCGCGGCGGATCATATCCAGCAGCCAGAGGGCGGGCTTGTCCGTCCGCTGTACCGTCCGCAGCCAGCAGCCTTTTTTGCTGCTGAGGGTGAGCACGCAGTCCTGCTCCCGCTCGGCACAGCCCGCCGCAAGGTCGGCCCCCACTACCCGCCGGGCTGCCTGTGCCCGCGCCAGCGCAAGGCGGACGGGGTCCGTGGTGCCTTTCGGAAGGCGGGCACGGGCCCGCTTTTCGATCTGGGCCCCGGCCTTGGGGTGGGCGTAGCTCAGCGCCCCGAAGTCAAAGACCTTTTCCGCACCGGGGACCGTTTCCAGCCGGGCTTCCAGCAGCGTCCCCGCCGCCGCATCCGAGCAGATGAGCAGCCGGTCGTGGCCTTCCAGCGCCGTGACAACGGCTTCGGCCAGCGTGGTCTCCCCCGCCCCGTACAGGTCGGCGGAGAAGGTTTCCCGCAGTGCGCCCACGGCTTTTTTCAGCCCCGCCGCGCTCTGCGCCGAGAGGGCCACCAGCGTTTCGGCCCCCCGGCTCTTCCACTGGGCGGCAGCATTCCACTGGGGCGGGAACTGCCCCACGGCAGCCCCCACGGCGGCGTCCGGCGCACCGAACAGCCGCAGCACACATCCGGCCTTTGCTTCGTTCAATTTCGTTCACCCCTGCGTTTTATTTGTTCAAAAATGCCTTGTCCAGCGCATCCAGCGCGGCAGCGTCGTGCTGCCGGGCAGCGGCAAGGGGCTTTGTGCCGTCAGGGAGCTTCCCCTGCGCCAGACGCAGCGCCAGTTCCAGCGCGGTCTGTGCGGCGCGCCCGCGGACCCACGCACGGTCCGGGCGGGAGACGAACAGCTTTTTGACGTAGGCCGTCCCGCCCCGCGCAGCACCGACGTAGACAGTGCCCACCGGGCGGAGCTCGTCGCCGCCGGTAGGCCCGGCCAAGCCGGTCACGCTGACGGCGATATCCGCTCCGGCGGCCTCTGCGGCCCCCAGCGCCATCTGCGCCGCCACCGGGGCCGACACCACGTTGTACCGCGCGATGACCTCCGGCTCCACGCCCACCAGCTTCGCCTTCGCCTGTTCCCAATAGGTCACAAAGCCGTAGCCGAACACCTCGCTGGAGCCGGACACCGACGTGATGCGCTCTGCGATCAGGCCGCCGGTGCAGCTCTCCGCCGTGGCGATGGTGAGGCCCTTTTCCTTCAGGGTGCGCACCAGCGTTTCTTCCAACCCGGCTACATCCTCATCATACACCGCATCGCCCAGCAGATCGTAGAACTTTTTGGCATATGCGCGGCACATTTTTTCGCCGTCCTCGTCGGTGGCGGCACGGGCCGTGATACGGATCTCGCACTCGCCGGTCTTGCAGTAGATGGCGGCGGTAGGGTTCCCATTCTCCAAAAGATCCCGCACCTTGTACTCCAAGTTGCTTTCGCCCCCCAGCACCCGCAGGGTGATGGAGTGCAGGGTGCAGTTCTGGCGTTCCAGCAGCATGGGCCGGATGCTCTCGGTCCACATAGCCTTCATCTCGGAGGGGACGCCCGGCATCAGGACGGCGCAACGGCCATCCTGCTCGAACCACGCGCCGGGGGCGGTGCCGTGGTGGTTGACGATCTTTTTCCCGTGCACCGGCACCATGGCCTGTTTGCGGTTGTTGGGGGTGGTCTCCCGGCCGGAGCGGGCAAAGTATTCCTGAATGCCCACCCACTCGGCTTCGTCCAGCTCCAGCGTATCGCCGAAGCATGCGGCCACCGTCTCTTTGGTCAGGTCGTCCGCCGTGGGGCCCAAGCCGCCGGTAAACACCAGCAGATCACACCGCGCCTTCGCCTCGTTGACGAACTCCGCCAAGCGGCCGTGGTTGTCGCCGATGGTGCTCTCCCGCTGGACCGTGATGCCCAGCGCCGCCAGCTCCCGGCTCAGGTACTGGGCGTTGGTGTTCAGGATGTTGCCGAGCAGCAGCTCGGTGCCCACACTGATGATCTCCGCCGTCATCTTCCTCACCCCTCAAACTCGATCTCGTCGGTGATCCGGATGCGGATGCGCTCGGTCTCCTCGGCGGCCTTGGCTTCCAGCTCGGTCAGACCGGGCATCGCCGCCTCGGCTTCGAGGATTTCGTCCAGCTCCGGGCGGATCTTCGGGTGCGGCGGGGTGAAGATGGTGCAGCAGTCCTCGTAGGGCAGGATGCTCGTCTCAAAGGTGCCGATGTGGCGGGACGTCTCGATGATCTCGGTCTTGTCCATGCCGATGAGCGGGCGGAGGATGGGCAGATCCTGCGCCGCATCGGTGCACTGGATGGCCTTCACGGTCTGGCTGGCCACCTGCGCCAGACTCTCGCCGGTGATGAGGGCTTCGCTGCCCTGCTTTTGGGCGATGAGGTTGGCAATGCGCATCATGCTGCGGCGCATCAGCACCGTGAACAGCACATCGGGGGCGTTGTCCCGGATGTACTCCTGCGGCTTGGTGTAGGGCACCACAAAGAGGTTCGTGCTGCCGGTGTAGGGGGTGATCTTCTGGGCCAAAGCCTTAACTTTCAGTTTTGCGCGTTCCGAAGTATACGGAGGGGACGCAAAATGGATGTGATCCAGCGCCAGACCGCGCTTGGCCATCCGGTAGGCGGCCACCGGGCTGTCGATGCCGCCGGAGAGCATGTTCAGCGCACGGCCGGAGGTGCCTACCGGCAGACCGCCCTCGCCGGGTATTTTCGGGCCGTGAATATACGCGCCGTAATCGCGGATCTCCACGATGACCTTGAACTGGGGGTTGCGCACATCGACTTTCAGGTAGTTGTGCTTGCCCAGCAGGTAGGCACCCAGCTCCCGCATCAGTTCGGGGCTGGTCATGGGGTAGGTCTTGTCGGAGCGGCGGGCCTCCACCTTGAAGGTCTTGATGCCGTGGAGACTGTCGCCGAGGTAATCTTCCGCCGTCTGGCAGATGGTGTCGAAGTCCTTTTCGCAGACCACGGCGCGGCTCAGCGCAGCCAGACCAAAGACGGTGCGCACCCGGTCAAAGGCAAGGTCCATGTCGATGTCCTCTTCCTCCGGCTCCATGTAAAAGGTGGACTGGGTGCAGTAGACCTTGAACCTGCCCACGGTCTTGAGCCGGTAGCGCAGGATCTTCATCATCGCCGACTCGAACTGGTTGCGGTTGAGGCCCTTGAGCGACATCTCGCCCTGATAGCCCATAATAATTTCACGCATAGTTATCTCCTGATCTTCTGTAAATTCTTCATGCCGTCCTCAAAGCGGTTGAGGAACGCATCCACGTCTTCGGGGGTGTTGTCGGCGCAGAACGACACCCGGATGGCCGTGTCAATGGCCAGCGGGTCCCGGCCCATGGCCGCAAGGGTGTGGCTGGGCTGGCCCCGCCCACAGGCGCTGGCGGAGGAAACATAGATCTGCTGCTCGGCCAGATAGGCCAGCATCGTTTCGCTCTTGATGCAGTTTTCGCTGAAGTTCAGCACCTCCGGCACCGCGCTGTCCGGGCTGTTGATGACCACATCGGGGAAAGCGTTCAGACCCTCCCGCAGCCGGGCGTTCAGGGCGCGGACGGCGGCATCCCGGCTCTTCATGTTCTTGGAAAGGCGGCTCACCGCCGCTGCCAGACCCACCGCATAGGGCAGATTCTCGGTGCCGGGGCGCTTCCCGCGCTCCTGCTCGCCGCCGAGGTAGGGCGGTTGGAACGCCTGTGCCAGACTGTCGCTCAGATAGAGAGCGCCCACGCCCTTGGGCGCATGGATCTTGTGGCCGCTGACCGCCAGCGTGTCGATGTTCGCCAACTTGATGGGCACCCGCATCCACGCCTGTACCGCGTCCACATGGACGATGGTGCGGTTGTTTTTGCGTTTCACCTCGGCGGCCAGCCGCTCCACGTCGTTCCGGGTGCCGATCTCGTTGTTGACCATCATGCACGCCACGAGGATGGTGTTCTTGTCCACGGCATCCAGCATTTTGTTGATGTCCAGCGTGCCGTCCGGGTTCGGGGCCACCACCGTCACGTCATATCCCATGGCCGCCAACCGCTCCAGCGGCTTCTGGACGCTGGGGTGTTCGAAACCGGACACCACGATGCCCCTGCCGAACTTCCGGGTCAGGGCCGCGCCCAGCAGGGCCATGTTGTTGCCCTCGCTGCCGCAGGAGGTGAAGTACAGTTCCCGCGACTTGCAGCCGAGGCTCCGGGCCACCACGGCGCGGGCCGCGTTCAGCGCCTCTTCGCTGCGGGCACCGGGGGCGTAGAGGGAGGACGGGTTCGCCCAGTGCTCCCCCATGGCCTTGTGGATGGCATCCGCCACCTCCGGGGCCACCATGGTGGTGGCGGCGTTGTCCAGATAATGCAATTCCGAATTTTGCAGCATAAAATTTGATTCCTGCCTTTTTCCGTTCCAGCCGGAGGCGGCTTTTTACCCGCATCCGACGTTTTTTCATAGTAAACCAGAATAAGTATAGCACAAACAGCCCCATAACGCAAAGTGTTTGCGCCGCCGCTTGCACCGGGGCGTGTCCTGCTGTATAATGAAGAAAAACGTTCCAGAAAGCAGGGTGTCTTATGGCCGATTATCAGGAATACCGCCGCCGCATTCTCCGCAAGCGTTGGCGCAGGATGTTTGCCGTGGCAGGTCTGTTGTTCCTGCTGGTGCTGCTCAGCGCCGTGGGGGTGCTGTGGAAGCGGCTCCACCGGGAGCAGTCCCCCGCCGTGGTGCAGGGGCCGACCATCTTCCAGCAGGAATTGCAGGGCAGCGAGTGGAACACCATCAGCTACACGCCCGCCCGGCGGCTGAGCGTCCAGACCACCGAAAACGGCACCACCGCCATGGATTTCCGCCTCGCCGCGCTGGACGAGAGCCCCGCCGTGGACCGCAGCTATTTTTCCCAAGCCTGTTTCCTTGGCGACAGCCTGACGCAGGGCATAGAGATGTACAGCACCGGCCTGCCGGAGGCCTCCTACTGCGCCTATAAGGGCATCGGCCCCAGCGCCGTGGTCAACGGCACCACCTGCACCCGCCGGGATGGCACCAAGGAGGTGCCCATGGAGGCGCTGGCCGCCCAGCAGCCGAAGGTGCTCTACATCCTGCTGGGTACCAACGTCCTCAACCGGGACGACGATTATTCCAACTTCCTCACCTATTACCGCCTCATGCTGGATATGGTCACCCAGACGCTGCCCAACACCCAGATCTACGTTCAGTCCATCACGCCCGTCCGGCCCGACGTCCGCACCACCCACCCCGGCCTGTACAAGGAGCGGCTGTGCGAGATCAACAACGAGCTGGCCGCCATCGCGCTGGAAAAGAACTGCGCCTTCCTCAATCTGTGGGAAGTCTTCGCTGACGAAAACGGCGACCTGAAAGCCGAGTACGCCCAGAAGGACGGCTACCACGTCAAGCCCGAAGGCTACACCGTCTGGGTCGATTACCTCCGCACCCATACCGTCACCACGACGACCACCGCCGCGGCGGCGTAAACTTACAGCAAAAAAATCCTCCCGATCGGACGACCGGGAGGATTTTTTTTGTTACCGGAAACGCTCAGAACAGGCCGGTGATCTTGCCATCGGCATCGACGTCGATGTTGACGGCAGCGGGCTTTTTGGGCAGACCGGGCATGGTCATGATATTACCGCAGATGACCACGATAAAACCGGCACCGGCGGCGAGGCGGACCTCGCGCACCTCCATGGTGAAGCCGGTGGGCGCGGCCAGCAGCTTTGCATTATCGCTGAAGCTGTACTGGGTCTTGGCGATGCAGACGGGCAGGTCGCCATAGCCCAGCTCGGTCAGCTCGGCCAGCGTCTTGCTGGCGGCGGCGCTGAAGTTCACATCGTCGGCGCGGTAGATCTTCTTGGCAATGGCCTTGACCTTGTCCTTCAGGGGCATGTCCAGCGGGTAAGTGTACTGGATGGGGCGGTCTTCCATGATCTCCAGCACCTTTTCAGCCAGTGCCTTGCCGCCCTCGCCGCCCTTGGCGAAGACTTCGCTCAGCACGCAGGGCACACCCTGCTCGGCGCAGACCTGCTCGACGTAGGCCTGTTCTTCGGGGGTGTCGGTGGGGAAGGCATTGATGGCCACCACCACCGGCAGACCGAAGCCGTTTTTCAGGTTGTCGATGTGGCGGACGAGGTTGGCCGCACCGGCCTTGACGGCTTCGAGGTTGGGCTGGTTCAGGTCGGCCTTGGCCACGCCGCCATGGCTCTTGAGGGCGCGGACGGTGGCAACCAGCACACAGGCGCTGGGCGCGATGCCCGCATAGCGGCACTTGATGTCGAGGAATTTTTCCGCGCCGAGGTCGGCACCGAAGCCCGCCTCGGTGATGACGTAATCGGCCAGCGAGAGGCTGAGCTTGGTGGCCATGACGCTGTTGCAGCCGTGGGCGATGTTGGCGAAGGGGCCGCCGTGGATGATGGCGGGGTTGTTCTCCAGCGTCTGCACAAGGTTCGGGTCGAGGGCGTCCTTCAGCAGGGCGGTCATAGCACCGGCGGCACCGATCTCGCCCGCCGTGACGGGCTTACCGTCGTAGGTGTAGGCACAGACGATCTTCGCCAGCCGCTCTTTCAAATCGGAGATGCTGGTGGCGAGGCAGAAGATGGCCATGACCTCGCTGGCAACGGTGATGTCAAAGCCGTCCTCGCGGGGGGTGCCGTTGACCTTGCCGCCGAGGCCGTCCACGATGAAGCGGAGCTGGCGGTCATTCATGTCCATGCAGCGCTTCCACGTGATGCGGCGGGGGTCGATGTTCAGGGGGTTGCCCTGCTGGATGCTGTTGTCGATCATGGCTGCCAGCAGGTTGTTGGCCGCGCCGATGGCGTGGAGGTCGCCGGTGAAGTGGAGGTTGATGTCTTCCATGGGCACCACCTGCGCGTAGCCGCCGCCGGCTGCGCCGCCCTTGACGCCGAACACGGGGCCGAGGGAGGGTTCGCGGAGGCAGAGCATGGTCTTTTTGCCCAGAGCATTCATGGCGTCGGCCAGACCCACGCTGGTGGTGGTCTTGCCCTCGCCCGCCGGGGTGGGGCTGATAGCCGTCACAAGGATCATCTTGCCCTGCTTGGACGCCTTGTGGATCAGGCGGTGGTTGATCTTGGCCTTGTAGCGGCCATAGGGGATCACGTCCTCGTCGGCGATGCCGAGGGATGCGGCGATCTCGGCAATGGGCTTCATTTTCGCTTCCTGTGCGATCTCGATATCAGATTTCATGGGAAACAACCTCCTTCAAACAAAAAAGGCAGCTTTGCGCAGCAGTTGCGCAAGGCTGCCCAGACGGTCGGCATTGACAAAACCAGTTTTTTGCCGCACTGTGGTGCTCCACAACGTTCCGTCAGCGGCAAAAACCTCTTATGAGCGAATGATAACACAACCCAACACCGTTTGTCAAGGAAAAATCTCCCGCGCCAAAAAAGTCCACTCGAAAGCTCCCCCTTTGGCTTGCACCACCCCCGGATGTGTGCTATACTAAAGTGAATCTAAACGATAGGGAGGCTTTCACGATGCCATTTACACCCAAACTGACTTATAAAGGCAAGCCCCTCGTCCGCAAGGACAACGAGCTGTATTACGGCCGTATGACCGACCCTTATGTGCTGCGTATGCAGATCCTGAGCACCAAGTCCGTAGGCGGGGTCGAGGTGGCCGATAAGGTCCACCTGCAGGTGTTCTCCACCAACGACAGCCTTGCCCCCGAAGCCCGCGTGTTCCGCCAGACCACCAAGAACGGCCTGTACAACGCACTGGATATCGGCAGCATCTGGCTCCAGAAAGCAAACGAGAACCGCTGATCTTACGCGGTGACGAAAAAAGGCCCTGCCTCCCACGGGAGACAGGGCCTTTTTGTATGCGCGATTACTCCTCGGTCACTTCAAAATCGAGGGGTTTGCCGCAGTTGGGGCAGGTGGGCTCACCGTCCAGCAGGTCGCCTTCCTCGAACACGGCCGTTGCGCCGCAGGCGGGGCAGGTCACCTCGTACTGCACGGGGCCGTCGTCCTCTTCGGCGTCCTCTTCGGCTTCCTCATCGTCGGCCAGCGCCACTTCAAATGCGACCTTGCAGCTGGGGCAGATGGCCTCCCCCGCGTCCAGATCGTCCTCGCTGACGTAGACGGTCTCGCCGCAGGCCGGGCAGGCGACCTCATAGTAAGGCTCGCTGGCAACATCGGCGTTGTCGTCCTCGTCCTCTTCTGCCTCTGCGTCATCGGCTTCGTCTTCGTCAGCCTCTTCGTCGTCCTCGTAGAGATCGGCCTCGAGGTCTTCCAGCTCCTCGCTCAGGTCGTTGATCTGGTCGTAAGCTTGGGTCACGTCCTCGTCAATGCCGTCGATGGCCTGTGCCATTTCGCACAGCAGCTCGCTCATGGCCTTGATGACTTTGCCTTCCTTGGTGGTCTCGTCAATGCCGAGGCCCTCCACCAAGCCCTTCAGGTATGCAGCCTTTTCTCTCATAAGAATGACCTCCTTCAATTACTCCTCCGGTCCACGGCTTGCGCCGTTTTCCGTTAGCAAAAAACCGGGCACACGGTTGCCCGCTGCCCGGTTTTGTCGGTAAAATTAGACGCGCTCCATATACTCGCCGGTGCGGGTATCGATGCGGATGTGGTCGCCCTCGTTGATGAACAGGGGGACGCGGATCTCAGCACCGGTCTCGACGGTAGCGGGCTTCAGGGTGTTGGTAGCAGTGTTGCCCTTGACGCCCGGCTCGGTCTGGGTGACTTCCAGCTCGATGAAGTTGGGGATCTCAACGCTGAAGACCTTGCCCTTGTAGCTCAGCAGCTTGCACGGCTCGTTCTCCTTGCAGAACTTGAAGTTATCGGGGACATCGGAAGCGTTGACCGGGATATCATCATAGGTCTCGTTGTCCATGAAGTGATACAGATCGCCATCCTCGTAGCTGTAGGTGACATCCTTACGCTCGATGAAAGCCTGAGGGAACTTTGCGGTCGGGTTGTAGCTGGTCTCAACCACAGAGCCGGTGATGACGTTCTTGGTCTTGGTACGGACAAAGGCAGCGCCCTTGCCGGGCTTGACGTGCTGGAACTCAACGACCTGAAGAACTTGGCCGTCCTGCTCAAAGGTCACGCCGTTGCGAAACTCGCCTGCAGAAATCATAGGAATTCCTCCATTAGTAAAATCTCATTGATGCTTAACGCATATCTCTATTTATTTTACTCAATCCCACATGATTTGGCAAGGGGTTTGAGTAAAAAAGTTTATAAAGACGAAAAAACCTCTCCGTCATCGCTTGCGCGATGCCACCTCCCCATAGAGCCGTTGCATCGTACAGGCATCCTCCGCCTGTGTCCCGGCGCTCTCGCAGATGATGACAGGCTCCAAGTCCCGTTCGGCCAGCAGCTCCATCAGGGGCTGGGGTTCCGGGCCGAACTGGGTCTCGGCGAAGGTCCAATGGCGTTTTTCGCCGCCCGCCGAATACTCGATGCGGGAAAAGTGGACGTGGAACCGCTTGGCCCGTGCACCGCCGAGGGCAGCTTCGACCTTGTCAAGGATGGCGGCATAGTCGGCCTTGGATGCGATGCCGCCCAGCGTGCGGGCGTTCAGGTGGCCGAAATCGATGCAGGGCGTGATGCGTTCATCCACCTTGCAGAGCTCCAGCACCTCGTCCAGCGTGCCCAATTGGCCGATCTTGCCCATGGTCTCAGGGCAGAGGGTGATGTCCGAAAAGCCCGCCTCGTCCAGCGCGGTCTGGGCCCGGCGGAGGGTGTCCAGCGCCTTTTCGAGGGCGGCTTCCCGGCTCTGCTTTCCGCAGCTCCCGGAGTGGAAGATCACCCGCTGCCCGCCCAGCGCCCGGCAGACGGCAGCGCTTTGCAGCAGGTAATTCACACTGTTCAGCCGCTTGTCCTCTTCGAGGCTGGACATGGAAATATAATAGGGGGCATGGACGCTGAACAAGATGTCCTTCGGGGCGGCCAGTGCCGCCATCTTGGCCGCCTTGTCCAGCCCCAGCCGGACGCCGTGGCCGCACTGGTACTCGAAGGCGTTCAGCCCCATCTTGGCCGTGTACTCCGGGATGTCAAGGCTGGTTTTGCCGCCCTGCGCAGCGAAACTGTCGCTGGTGCCCGCCGTGCCGAACCGGATCTTCCACTCACTCACAGGGTCTTTCCTCCCCGGTCGTAATATTCCTGCCAGTGGCGCTTTTCCCACTTGCGCTTCAGGATGACCTGTGCGCCGAGGTCCGGCCCCCGCGGGATGACCATCAGGCCGGGGATGCCGTAGAGCGCCGCGGCCATCCGGTCGGCGTAGAGCTGGTCGCCCACCATGGCCATCTCCCGGCGGCGGACTCCCATCCGGCGGCGGGCTACCATCAGCGCAAAGGGCAGCGGCTTTGCCGAGCGGTAGAGGTACGCCAGCCCCAGCTTTTCGGCGAAGGGGCGCACCCGCTTTTCGGCCCCGTTGGAAACGATGGTCAGCCCGATGCCCGCGTTTCGCATCTCAGCCAGCCACTGTGCCACCTCCTCCGGCAGCTCCTGACTGCGGTCTGCCGTCAGAGTGTTGTCGATGTCCAGCACCAGCGCCCGGATGCCCTTTGCCGCCAGCCACTCCGGCGTGATGTGGGTGACGTCTTGGAAGACGTATTCAGGGGTAATCAGCATTCATGATCCTCCTTCCTCGTAAGCTCTCCCTTTGGGAGAACTGGCAATGCGAAGCATTGACTGAGAGAGCCTCGTAAATGAAAATAGGAGAGCCTGAAACTCTCAGGCTCTCCTACATCAGCGTTAGCAACACGTTTGAAATCTAAACAACCAGCGATTTCAAGCAGTTAATTACTTGAACTTACGCTTGCGGGCTGCTTCGGACTTCTTCTTGCGCTTAACAGACGGCTTCTCGTAAGCCTCGCGCTTACGGACCTCTGCGAGCACACCGCTGCGAGCAGTGCTCCGCTTGAAGCGACGCAGTGCGCTTTCCAGCGACTCGCCCTCTTTAACACGAATTTCCGACATCTTATTCCCTCCCTTGGACCGTGAGGCAGGAATTTCGTTGTTACATGGTAACTAACAGTAGACAGTATAGCGCATTTTCATGCGTTCGTCAACCTTTTTTTGAAAGTTTTTTCGAAAGAATTCTCTCGCCCTTTGTTACGGATCGATTCCATCCATCAAATCCCCCGGTGGGGGATTTGATGGAAAAAGTAATTAACCCTTGGCCGCGAGGTTTACCAGACGGCCCTTGACGTAGATCTCTTTCACGATGGTCTTGCCGGCCAGCGCCTCGGCCACAGCGGGCTCAGCCTTGGCGGCGGCAATGGCATCCTCGCTGGTGATGTTGGCAGCGACCTTCAGGCGTGCCTTCACCTTGCCGTTGACCTGCACTGCGATCTCGACGGTGGCCTCGACGCACTTGGCTTCCTCGTACTGGGGCCAAGGATAATAGGCCAGCTGCTCGTCGTGGCTGTGGCCCAGCTTCTCCCACAGCTCCTCGGTCATGTGGGGAGCAAACGGGTTCAGCAGCTGGATGACGGTCTCGTACTCGGCCTTCGTAGCGCCGCCGTTGTCGTACAGGGTGTTGACCAGCGTCATCAGCTGCGCGATGGCGGTGTTCATCTTCAGACCCTCGATGTCTGCGCCGACCTTCTTGATGGTCTGGTGCATCAGAGTCTCCACCTGCGGGCGGTAGCCTTCGCCGTCCACCAGCTTGTCGCTCAGGGTCCACACACGGTCAAGGAAGCGGTTGCAGCCCGCAATGGCGGAAGTCTGCCACGGAGCGGCCTGTTCGAAGTCGCCCATGAACATCTCGTACAGACGCATGGTGTCGGCACCGTACTGGTCCACCACCTCGTCCGGGTTGATGACATTGCCCAGAGACTTGGACATCTTGACGATGGGGTGGCGGGCCATCTCACCGTACTTTTCTTCCAGAGCCTTTTCGGCGGCCTTCTGGCTGCCGTACTCCTTCAGCAGTTTATCCTGCTCCTCTGCGGGCAGGTTGACGAAGCTGTGGGGGTTCAGACCGAGGATCATGCCATGGGCAGTGCGCTTCTGGTAGGGTTCCGGAGAAGGGACCACGCCGATGTCGTACAGGAACTTGTGCCAGAACCGGCTGTACAGCAGGTGCAGAGTGGTGTGCTCCATGCCGCCGTTGTACCAATCCACCGGAGACCAGTATTCCAGCGCCTCCTTGGAAGCGATGGCGTCCTTGCAGTGGGGGTCCATATAGCGCAGGAAGTACCAAGAGGAACCGGCCCACTGGGGCATGGTGTCGGTCTCGCGGGTAGCGGGGCCGCCGCAGCAGGGGCAGGTGGTCTTGACCCAGTCCTTGTGGCGGGCCAGCGGAGACTCGCCGTCGGGGCCCGGCTCAAAGTCGGTGATGTCGGGCAGGGTCAGGGGCAGACTGCTCTCCGGCAGGGGCTGCCAGCCGCACTTCTCGCACTTGACCATGGGGATGGGCTCGCCCCAGTAACGCTGGCGGCTGAACACCCAGTCGCGCAGCTTGTAGTTGACCTTATCCTTGCCCTTGCCGTTGCCTTCCAGCCACTCGATCATCTTTTTCTTGGCGTCGGTGACGGACAGGCCGTCGAGGAAGCCGGAGTTGACCAGCGTGCCGGTGGCAACGTCGGTGAAGGCAGCCTCGTCGAGGTTCGAAGGCGTAGTGCCCTTGACGACCTCGATGATGGGCAGACCGAACTTCTTGGCGAACTCCCAGTCGCGGGTGTCGTGGGCGGGCACGGCCATGATGGCACCGGTGCCGTAGGTCGCCAGAACGTAGTCGGAGATGAAGATGGGGATCTCCTTGTCGTTGACCGGGTTGATGCCCATGACGCCTTCCAGCTTGACGCCGGTCTTTTCCTTGTTCAGCTCGCTGCGCTCGAAGTCGCTCTTGCGGGCAGCCTCAGCCTGATAGGCCTTAACGGCATCCGCATTCTTGATGATGCCCTTTTCCAGCCACTCCTTGACCATGGCGTGCTCCGGGGAGACGACCATGTAAGTAGCGCCGAACAGGGTATCGCAGCGGGTGGTGTACACGGTCAGGGTGTCACCGGCGGTGGTGCCGAAGTTGACTTCCGCACCGTGGCTGCGGCCGATCCAGTTCTTCTGCTGGGTGGCGACGCGCTCGATGTAATCCAGACCGTCCAAGCCGTCGATGAGCTTGTCGGCATAGGCGGTGATCTTCAGCATCCACTGGCTCTTCACGCGGTGGACGACCTCGCTGCCGCAGCGCTCGCACACGCCGTTGACGACTTCCTCGTTGGCCAGCACGCACTTGCAGCCGGTGCACCAGTTGACGTTCATTTCCTTCTTGTAGGCCAGACCGTGCTTGTACAGCTGCAGGAAGATCCACTGGGTCCACTTGTAGTATTCGGGGTCGGTGGTGTTGATCTCCCGGTCCCAGTCGAAGGAGAAGCCCAGAGCCTTGAGCTGCTCACGGAAGTGATCCACGTTCTTCTTGGTGACGATGGCCGGGTGGATGTGGTTCTTCATGGCGAAGTTCTCGGTGGGCAGACCGAAGGCATCCCAGCCCATCGGGTAGAGCACGTTGTAGCCGTTCTGACGGCGCTTGCGGCTCACCACGTCCAGCGCGGTATAGCTGCGGGGGTGACCCACGTGCAGACCCGCGCCCGAAGGATACGGGAACTCCACGAGGGCATAGAACTTGGGCTTTTTGTGGTCGATCTCGGCATGGAAGGTCTTCTCGTCCTCCCACACCTTCTGCCACTTGGCCTCAACGGCCTTGTAATCATACTTCATTGTTTTCAGCTCCAGACTTTTCTTATGTCAAACGCCGCGCGCCGCCCCCGCAAGGGCGGACGCACAGCACCTCTAACCTTACAGACTATTATCCGGCGTCAGATACTCCGAGATGTCGATGGGCTCGCCGTCGGCCCACAGGTGCTCCAGATCGTAGTAGGTGCGGGTGTTGGGCACGAACACATGCACGATGACGTTCGAGTAGTCCAGCAGGACCCAGTTCTTCGAGTCGAAGCCCTCGGTGCTCAAAGGCTCGATGCCCTTCTGGGAAAGCTCGAACTCCACCTCGTCGGCCAGCGAACCCACCTGCGTGGTGGAGGCGCCGGAGGCGATGACGAAGTAATCGGTCAGGACGGTCAGGCTCTCGACCTTGAGCACCCGGACGTCCTGTGCTTTTTTCTTATCAAGGATCTTCGCGATCTCAATGGCAAGCGCCTTGCTGTCGATGTTGTTCTCCATCTGAAATTCTCCTATCTTTGTTGGGTTACTGGCCGGCGGCCTGTCCGTCGGTGGTGGTGGCCCCTGCAACGTCGGTGTCGCCGCTGAGGATGGCGTCGTCCGACTCCTTATCGAGCTGGCCGACGAACTGGACGTTGGCGCTGGTGGATGCCGTGCCGTGGGGCCAATCGCTCGTCACAAGGTTCAGTTCCTCGGCGCTGACGGGGCCGGTATAATTGCGGAAATACGTGTTGAGCAGCTCTGCGATGGAACCGGCGTCCGGCACCACGCAGGAGTAGCCGTCAAAGCTGTCGGTCTTGCCGACATTGGGCACGCCCATGAACACCGGCGTCTGTGCCAGCATGATGTTGGCGCTGTCGATGCGGGTGAAGGAGACCAGCATCTTGGCGATGGTGGTCAGGTCCATGTCGGTGTGGATATAGTTGCTGAAGACCAGATCCAACTGGCTCAGCACATCGGTAATGCCCATGCTGCGCACCCGTTTGAACAGGCCCGCGTAGAAGTAGCGCTGCATGTTCAGGCGGTCGATGTCGGAGTTGGAATAGCCCTCGCCGTGGCGGCAGCGGACGAAGAACTCGGCCGAAGAGCCGTCCAAGTTGCGGTAGCCCTGCTTCAGCGCGCTGCCCGCAAAGGACATATCGTGGGGGATATAGACCTCGATGCCGCCAAAGTTATCCACCATTTCCACCAGCGCCTGCATGTCGATGGTCACATAGTAGTCGATGGGCAGCTTGTACTGGTCGTAGATGACCTCCGCCAGTGCGGCGATGTTGCCGTCGTTGGACAGGGCCACCGAGTTGATCTGGTAGTTCGAGACCGCGTAGGTCTTGCCGTTGGAGAGATTCACCTTCCGGCCCTTGGTGGCCACAAGGCTGTTGCGGGGGATCTGCAGCATCCGCAGTGCGCCGCCCTTGATGTCGAACTGGCAGTAGAGGATCATATCTGTCATGCCGTCGTTGGTGCCGTCCGAGGAGTAGGCGCGGCCCTCTTCGTAGTCGATGCCGCAGACGAGGATGTTCACCACATCGCCCTTGTATTCCTCGGCTGTCTTCACCTCTTCCTCAATGGTAGGGGTGCTGTCGTCCGGGCGGATGCTGTCCTCCACCTTGTTTACAAGGCTGACTCCGTACACCACCACACCGGAGATCACCGCGATGATGGCCATGACCACTGCAAAAGGCAGCCAGAGGGGCATTTTCTTTTTCTTTTTGCGGCGGCGCGGCGGCTTCTGCCCTGCTCCCTGTGCCGGGCGGCGCGGCGGTTCATTGTGTGCACCGCCTGCGCTCTGCTTTGCATCCGTGCTGGACGCAGCGTGGCGCGGTGCGGCTGCTGCCGGATCCGGCCGGTTCAGAGAACGCGAAGTATTGATATGGCGTGGCGTCTGGCTCATGCTTTTTTGTATCCTCCAGATTTTCGCGGTCCTGCAAAAAAATGTTCCTGCAGACCTGTCATGCTCTTAAGTATAGCATTATCCGACGAAATCTGCAATCCGTTTTCTGTTTCCGCTTGTTTCAGAGCAGCTGTGCTCTCACCGTTCATTCTTCCCGCTGCGGGCAAGGATATCCTCATAGGCAGCCTTGGACATCGGGTCAAGGGGCTTGCCCTGCGAGAGCACAAAATCGTTGGTCTGCTTCAGCGCGGCCAGCATAGCGGCATCCAGATTCTTTTTTTCCAGCTTGCGCAGCTTTTCCACACCGGGCCAGTCCCGCTCGGCGCTGGTCATATCAGCCAGATACAGGATCTTGTCCAGCTGGGTCATGCCCGGCTTGCCCGCCGTGTGGCAGGCAATAGCGCTAAGCACCGCTTCGTCGGTCACACCCCACTGGGTGCGGGCCAGAATGGCGGCGCACACGCCGTGCCACACCGTCGTGTGGCGCGCTTCCCCGCCCTCGGCGTATTCCGGGTGCGCCTGCATGATGGCGCACATCTCGTCCTTGCTGATCTCCTTGGCCGCGTCGTGCAGCAGGGCGGCCAGCGCCGCCTGCTCCTCGTCGGCACCGTAGTGCTTTGCCAGCTTGACGGCCATTTTTTTCACATTGATGGTATGCTCGTAGCGCTTATCG
>ENA-OOZN01001037-OOZN01001037.1-human-gut-metagenome-genome-assembly--contig:-NODE-1037-length-20848-cov-5.018468_pt1 | contig 20848 bp, 17 predicted proteins | sample MGYA00241187_ERZ501397 | MGnify/ENA primary metagenome ERZ501397 (study PRJEB25962, sample SAMEA2042921) | human gut metagenome | biome: human gut; feature: human-associated habitat; material: faeces... | reverse complement strand
GGCAGCAATGGTTGGTCTGGATGCCAGAGCTACTATGGATTTGGATGCAACCATAAAAGGTGCTAATGTTAGTCTGACGGATGTGGAGACGATTATATCAAATATTATAACAATCCCTATAGACGATGGCGTTTCATTTTGCATTAAAAGAATATCGGAAATCATGGAAGAAGCAGATTATCCGGGAGTACGAGTGAGTATGGAAACCAAGTTTGATGGTGTCATCACACCATTAAAAATTGATATTTCCACAGGGGATGTAATTACACCGAAAGAAATAAGATATAGCTTCAATCTTATGCTTGAAGATCGTACAATTGAAGTATGGGCATACAATTTAGAGACTGTATTGGCTGAAAAACTGGAAACTGTTATCAGTCGAAATGTCACGAATACACGAATGAGAGATTTTTATGATATTTATATCTTGCAAAAATTACATGGAGAACAACTCAATAAAGAAATACTATGGAATGCGCTTGTAGCAACCGCAAGAAAACGTGGAACATTAGACCTGATAGAATCTAATGAGATAAGAGAAATATTGAATGAAATAGAAACAAGTTCTGTTATGGAAAATTTATGGAAAACATATCAAAAAAATTATTCTTATGCTGTTGATGTTTCGTGGCACATAATTATGGAGTTTATTAGAGATTTATATCAAACTGCATTTTCAGATAAATTTAAAGCTGATTTTCTTTGAATTGTTTGTTAATAGGAGCTATAAACAATGGTAGTGATGCAAAACTTGAAATGCAAAGGATAAACTTATTGACATAATGTGCGATACACAGTATACTATGTTAAACACATAGTGTGCGACACACAATACAGTGCAATAAACACAGTGAATTTAAATAAAGGATACTGAAGGGAGGAGATTGGATGAATTGTGATGAAATTGTTTCAGGATTAATTTTAGAATTCAGACGAGGCACACTCATCATGGTAGTGTTAGCACAACTAAATAAACCAATGTATGGATATTCATTGGTAAAGGAATTAGAAGGAAAAGGTATTTCGATAGAAGGCAATACATTATATCCTCTACTGAGAAGACTAGAGAGTCAAGGTCTGCTAAAAAGTGAATGGGAAACTGAGGCAACGAAGCCAAGAAAGTATTATATTATCACAGAAGATGGGAAGCTGGTTTATAAAAAAATTAAAGAACACTGGAAAAAATTTTCACAGTCAATCAATGTTTTAATGGAGGAAGAATAGATGGTAAAAAATGATTTGATCGACAGATACATTTATGCAGTTACGAAACATATGAAATCTGCCATGAAAAAAGACGTGGCGGCGGAATTAGAGACGATCATACAAGATATGTTGGAGGAACGATGTGAGGATGTTACTCCAACTGAGCGTGATATCAAAGTTGTTCTAACGGAACTGGGAACCCCGAACGAGTTAGCTTCGAAATATAAAGGTGAAACACAGGATTGTTTGATTGGACAGCCGTATTACAGTTTATATGTGTATGTATTGAAAATTGTGACAGCATGCATCAGCGGAGGAATGTTACTTGCCCAAATCATGGCAGCATTAACATCGCACACAATCTGGTATATAGCTATCTATAGAACTATCGGTGGGATTTTTGGTGGTATATTGACAGGATTTGCATTTGTGACATTATTATTTGCATTCTTTTATAAAAAAGGAATTAAGGTGGATGGGTTAAATGATGGAATAGATAATTTGCCTCCTGTTCCACAAAAGTCTAATAGAATTTCAAAAGCAGATGCGATTGTAGGAATTGTTTTTTCGGTTATCTTCACTCTTGTATTTCTTGTATGTCCACAGATTTTATGCATTGCATTTGTAAAAAATGGGGTAGGTGTGTATGAACCACTTTTTAATTTAGAATATATCAGACAAACATGGTATTTTATTCTTGCATTTGGAATTTTGGGTGTCACAAGGGACAGTGTGAGATTTATTGATGGCAGCTATACCAAAAGGGTGCTGATTGTTACCGTTATCACCAATATTATTGATGGTGCATTAACAAGCATTTGGCTGCTAAATGACAGGATTATGAATAGTGGATTTTTTGACGGTATTGAGCAGTTATTTGGAACGGATGCAGAAGTTATTCCGCAAGTTTTTATACACTTTAATAAGGTATTTCTCTCAATCATCATTTTTGCATTAACAATTAATTGCATTGAAACAATTGTGAAAGCAGTAAAATACAGTCGGCAATAAAAAATTAGATGAAAATGACTGCATTTAGTCGTCACCTCCTTTATAGGAACTCATCCCATAACCGTGAGTTCCATAACATAAATTGCAGATTCTGTGGTGCAATCCATAGCGTTGATCGGGCATGTATAAGTGTCCTCTCACAAGTCATTCACAGTGTAAATGAAAGAAAAACGGTACAGACAAATATGATTTCCTTTGTGAGCCATGGAGATAAGACTCTTTAGAGGCTTATCGGAATGCCCGGCGAACAGGAACATCATATTTCGTCTGTACCGTTTTTCTTTTCATAAACCGATAAAATCACGACTTGCGAGAGGACGCTTATATCTGCCCTTCACAATCTATAATCGCACCACAGAATCTGCAACACTACGTCCGTTAAACTCCGGTTATCAGATTTTGATCTTCACCCACTTGCCCTGCCTGAAGCGCACGGTCGCAAAGATAAATCTGGAAACCTGATCGCCAAGCACGCCCATCCAGATACCGATGATCCCCCAGCCGAGGACATAACCACAGAAATAGGAAATGATGGTACGGATGAAAGTGACGCTTATCATGGATGCAACGGCTGTGTAAAGCGTGTCTCCTGCACCACGCAGGCATCCCATGTAGATGACCTGGCAGATCTGGAAAATGACAACAAAGATTATGACATGCATAATCTGGACTCCAATTGCCACAATGTGGTCTTCCGTGAAAAACAGATGGTAGAGACCGCTGGCACCAAAATAGTAGATCGCAACCAGACAGACAGCGATGACAGCACCGATGAGACGACAGGTGCGGCCGTACTCTTTGGCAAGATCCGGATCGCCGGAACCTAAGCTTCGTCCAATCAGAGCAACTGCCGTTGCCTGCAGACCGTCGCCAAACGCAAAGGAGAGTGCCATAATGTTCATACCGACCTGATGCGCCGCCATAGCATCCGTCCCCTGATCGGCAGCCATAATAGCGGTTAACATAAAACCGATTCGCATTAATACCTGTTCGAAAAAGACACTGTAAGCAACTTTGATCAGATTGAGAAAAGCAGACAAAGTCGGGCGGATATGCTGCTCTAATATATATGGAATACTCAAAAAACTCTCTTTTTTGAAAATGGAAGCAACACTCATAATGCAGGCAACTACAGTCCCGGATATAGTTGCGAGTGCGGCACCGCGGATGCCAAGGGCAGGAAAACCAAAGCGTCCGTTGATCAGCAGATAATTTAAAAGGATATTGATTGTGTTGGAGGTCACGTTGGTACGCATGGTGATCTTTGTGTTCCCGGCACCGCGCTGGGCAGCGTTAATCCCCATCTGGATGCAGTTGAAGATCATACCGCCCATAATAATGCGGAAATATACCACAGCATCATTGTGTGTGTCTGCCGTAGAACCGCAAAAGCCGATGATTGCACTGGCAAAAAACACGAATGCAATACTTGAGATGATAGCTGCGATCACAATAAAAAAGATAGCGGTAAGCAGGATCTCATTCGCAGAGTCCTGCTTCTTTTCACCCCTTCTCCGGGCAACTAAGGCTGAGATTGCAACATTTAAGGCAAAAAACAGGGCAAGTCCTAACAGTTTTGGCTGTGTGGTAAGCCCAACTGCCGCCACGGCATAGGAGCCGAGCGAGCTGACCATTAAGGAGTCGATCAGTCCGGCAAAAGCCACGAAAAAGGATTCGACAATGGCTGGCCATGCCATATCAATGGTGATTTTTAAGGTCTCTTTGTGATAGTTTCTTTTTACAAGTTGTTTTTTTAACAGGTTCATTTTTTTCTCCATTTATGAAAAAATAAATAATATTTACAGATAAAAGCACAGGTAGTCATACGCATTCACAACTGCACATTATAGCATGCTTTATGTAATCAGAAAAGACTGCGTTTTTTAATCTGTGGCTGGAATCTTTCGTTACTGCTCACTCTTGAATCACTTTCTTATGCAGCAAAGCAGCAAGTGTTTTACTGCTGAGTGAACAGTAACAATCTTGCTTGTCAGAAAATCGGTAGTTGTATATAATGGTTACAGGGCATAAAAATAGAGCAGATGCGGGTAAATCTATTATCTGCATAATAGATTTGAAAAATGGCGGATCAGGGCATGGAGCGTGGAATAAAAGCGATTTATTTCTGTAATGTTTGATCTCTGCTTTAATAAAGGAAACAGATATGGCAAAAGAATTAACAGAATTAGAAAAGCATTATAATAAATTTAATGAAGAAAAAAGGCTCGGACGCCGCCATGGACAGGTGGAATACCGCATTACCATGGAATACATCCATCGCTATTTAAAGGAAATGGAGCAACCGAAAATCCTTGATGTGGGCGCCGGAACAGGGCGGTATTCGGTCGCACTGGCAACCGAAGGCTATGATGTCACAGCGGTGGAACTCGTGAAGTATAATCTTGGAATTTTAAAATCCAAGGGCAGCAGCGTGAAGGCATATCAGGGAAACGCATTGAAACTGTCACGGTTTGCAGATGAAACATTTGATATGACACTGCTTTTAGGACCGATGTATCATCTGTATACATTTGAGGATAAGGTAAAAGCGTTGTGCGAAGCGAAGCGTGTGACAAAAAAGAACGGTCTTATTTTTGTGGCATATCTGATGAACGATTATGGTGTTTTGATGTATGGATTTAAGGAAAATATGGTAAAAGAGTGTCTCGGAGATGGCAGGCTGACAGAAGATTTTCACTGTGTCTCGAAAGAGAAAGATCTGTATGAATATGTCACATTATCGGACATTGAAAAAATAAACAAGGCAGTTTCCTTACAGCGTGAAAAAATCATAGCACCTGACGGTGCGGCAAATTATATGCGTCCGGTCTTAAAGGAGATGGACGAAGAAACATTTGAACTGTTCGTCAGATACCAGATGTCTGTCGCAGAGCGCATGGACTTGATGGGGGCAAGTGCCCACACAGTGGATATTTTGCGTGTATCGTGAAGCAGATAAAAACCAGATGCAAAATTGATTATGCAATATCAAAATGCAGATTATAATAATGGAATACGCGATCATTGCAGCTTGTGAATAAAAATGCTTGTACGTGATACCCTAACTGTGAAAACAGATGTGCAATACTATCTGAATAAACAGGAGGGAAATGGTATAAAAATAATTATTAAATTGTGATATAATTATTTTTGCCAGAAAAAAGCAAAATGGGTAAAAAACAAAAAAATAACAGTGCATACAACGGTGCGCCAACGGATAAAAAAGAGACTGTATACAAAAATGACACGAACGATGAATACGTTTATGAGAATGGACAGTACGAGAGTGCGCATGGAGGAAATGGCTACCGCTATGGAACGAACCGACAGGTTTCCGGTGTTCATAAGACTTTGAACAGAGAAGCGCAGAGGGAGTATCAGGCTTTGGAGAATGCCCTGGAATATGGAATCGCAGGAAAGAAAAATGCCGAACAGCGGCATCGGCTGAATTCCGAACGTGAGCTTATGAAATATCCCAACGAATTAAGCCAGCTTACAGACCGCATGGCGTCGGACAGCTGGCAGGGATAAAAATACAAATATTATATCGAGGTTTAACAAATGAATAAGAACTTGGAAGAAATTTCAGACGGAAAAAGATATGGATTAAATGATATGGTACGGGCAGCCTGCAACGATTGTGCAGGCTGTTCTTCGTGCTGTGAGGATATGGGGGAGTCGATCATCCTTGATCCATTAGATATTTATGAACTGACGAAAAATCTGAATACAACGTTTGAAAACTTATTAAAGGAGCAGATAGAGCTGCATGTGGCAGATGGCATGATATTGCCGAATCTGAAAATGACAGATAAAGATGTCTGTCCGTTTTTAAAGGAGAAAAGATGCAGTATTCACAGCTTTCGGCCGGGAATCTGCCGTGTTTTTCCATTGGGGCGGATCTATGAGGAGAACAGGCTGGACTATTTTTTACAGGTGGAGGGCTGTGTCAAAGAGAACCGCAGTAAGGTGAAGGTTTGCAAGTGGCTGGATACACCGGAACTTAAGAAAAATCAGCAATATCTGATCGACTGGCATGCATTTCGAAAGAAAATCGAATGTATTTTAGGGGAAATGTCAGATGAAAACCAGAAAAAGACGATCACGATGTTTTTGCTGAATACTTTTTACATAAATCCGTATGACACGGAGCAGGATTTTTATCCGCAATTTTATGCGAGACTGGATAGAATTGCACAGGTGATCGCCTAAATAGCACAATAACGGCAAGGAGAAGTTATGAATTACGAAGGAATTTTGGGATTTAAGGGAACATGGCGGAATTATCAGGCAAGAGTTTTAGAACATGCAGACAGGTACATGGCAGATGGAAAAATACATATTGTAGCAGCACCTGGTTCCGGGAAAACGACATTGGGAATTGAACTGATCCGCAGGATGAATGGAAAAGCACTGATTTTAGCTCCGTCCATTACGATCCGGGAGCAGTGGATCGCAAGGATTGAGGAAGCTTTTTTATGTGAGGGCGTGAAGGGGGAAGATTTTCTTTCACAGAATTTAAAACAGCCAAAGGCAATCACGGTTGCAACTTATCAGGCATTGCACAGTGCCATGACAAGATTTCAGGGAATGCAGGAAGATGCAGGCGAGGAGAGTGGCACAGGCACAGACGAGTGCCTGACAGAAAACGAGACAGAGGAAGTAGATTACAGCGGTTTTGATCTGGTTGCGGCGATGAAAGAGGCAGGGATCGAAGTGCTCTGTCTGGATGAATGCCACCATCTGCGAAGTGAATGGTGGAAAGCGTTAGAAGATTTCAAAAAACAGGTGGATAACCTTAAAATCATAGCGCTGACAGCAACACCGCCGTATGATTCCACACCGGCTATGTGGACGCGGTACATGAATATGTGTGGAGAGATCGATGAGGAGATCACGATACCGGAACTTGTAAAAGAGGGAAGTCTCTGTCCGCATCAGGATTATGTTTACTTCAATTATCCGACAAAAGAGGAGGAGCAGGAAGTCAGACGTTTTGAAGAACGCAGTAAAGCAATGACAGAGAAGCTTATGCAGGATACACAGTTTTTCACATATGTGAGAAGCCATAAGGGGCTGAGTGGACAGCTATCGGATGACCTGCTGCTGGATAATCCTGCATATCTGGCATCGCTGTTGATTTATTTACAGAGCAAAAATGTTGCATTTCCGTCCAGGCTTCAGAGGCTGCTCGGGGCAAAAAAATTACCTTCCATGAATGTACAGTGGATGGAACGTCTGTTACAGGGATTTTTGTATGATGATGTGGATTCTTACCTTTGTGACAAGGTATATCGTGAATTGTTAATTGCAGATTTAAAATCCAGTGGTCTGATAGAAAAGAAAAAAGTCGTCATGACGAAAAGTGCAGCAGTGGAAAAAATGCTCACAAATTCTCTTGGAAAATGTAACAGTATCCGAGATATTGTGTTCCATGAGTATGAGACATCCGGTCAGAATTTAAGGCTGCTGGTTTTGACGGATTACATCCGGAAAGAATATGAAAAAGCAATTGGAAATACAGAATATGACGTAAATTCGCTTGGAGTGCTTCCGTTTTTTGAAATGCTCCGGCGTGAAAATGAAAAGAAAAACAAACAAATTCGTTTTGGAGTGCTTTGCGGGACGATCGTGATCATTCCGGCGGAGGCAAAAGAGGCATTAGAGCAGGAGATCGGAACGAGTGGAAAAGTCACATTCAGCAGGATCGGAAATCTTCCTGAAACAGATTATCTTAAGGTGACGGCTGTTGGAAATGCACATTTTCTGACAGGGGCGGTAACCAATGTATTCTCAAAAGGCTATATGCAGGTGCTGGTTGGCACAAAATCGCTGCTTGGGGAGGGATGGGATTCTCCTTGCATCAATTCCCTGATCCTTGCAAGCTTTGTCGGTTCATTTATGTTAAGTAATCAGATGCGTGGACGCGCTATCCGTGTGATGAAAGAACAGCCGGAAAAAACAAGTAACATCTGGCATTTAGTATGCCTGAGACCGTGGGATGAGGTGATGAAGGCAGACGACAATCAGATCAGCGAAGATTACAGTATGCTGGAACGAAGGATGGAACATTTTCTAGGTCTGCATTACACGGAAAATACGATTGAAAATGGAATAAAACGGCTGTCGATTATTAAAACTCCATTTAATAAAACCAATATTGACAGGATTGACAGACAAATGCTGAAAATGTCGGGACAGCGCGATACGCTAAAAAAACGTTGGGACAGTGCGCTTGCAATCTATGACAAAATGGATATTGTGGATGAGACAGAGGTGAAAGACAAGTTTGTGACGAGTGTTGTTTTCTGGGATGCGATTCTCACAATGATCTTGTCAGCAATTTTATTCCTGATCGGGGCAATTGGGGCAGGTGTCGTGGCGGGAGCGTCCCGAAATGGACATTTAGCCGGAATCTGCTATTTCTTCATTGTTGTCGGACTGACTGGAATCATGATACGTTTTCCGAAAATTTTCATGCTGGGCAGTCCGTTAAAAAGATTAAAGGCATTTGGAAATGGAATCCGTAAAGCGCTGGAGGAGCAGCAGCTTCTGGAAGAAACACACTGCAAAGTAGTTGCAGAATCGCCGGGACCGGATAACCATATCATTTATCTGTCCGGTGGAAGCGGCAGGGATAAAGCGTTGTTTGCGCAGTGTGTCAATGAGTTTTTTGATGTGATCGACAACCAGCGTTACATACTTGTGAAAAAGAAGGGTCGGAAAGGACTGAACGGTTTCTATGCCATTCCAAATTGCTTTTCGAAAAAGAAGGAGGATGCGGAATGTTTCGCAAAATGCATGCATCCGTATATTGGAGGCTATGACTGTGTGTATACAAGAAATGAAAAAGGAAGGGAACTTCTGTTAGAAGGCAGGGTAAAGGCACTTGCCAATCGGGAGGAGCGTTGTATTTCCCATAAAAAAGTAAAAGGGGCATTGGAGTAAGATGACGCAGGACAAACTCCGGTCAGGAGTTTGTCTTACTGAAAAATGCAACGCAGATTCCGCCGGGACCCGTATGGGTTCCGATTGTGCTTCCAATGGAACTGATAGGCAGTTCTTCCACATAAGATTTCCAGAGATCGGTGTTATCTTCTATGTATTTTTGCAGAAGGGAATCTTCTAATCCGGTATAACCGAGACAAAGCGGCATGGAGAAATCAATACCATTGCATTTTGCAATTTCCTCCCGGAGCATATTGCAACCGTTTTTTGAGCCGCGAGCTTTTCCAAGAACGGCAACCTCCCCGTCTACAATTGCGATAACCGGCTTAATGGAAAGCAGATTTCCGGCGAGAGCGGCAGTCTTGGAAATGCGTCCGCCGCGTTTTAAATATTCTAAGGTATCTAATAACGCCAGAACGCGGACATCTTTCTTTTTCTGATCCAGAGCTTTTGCAATTTCAGAGGCAGAAGCACCGGCATCTCTGAGACGGCAGGCATACATCACAAGAATCTGTTCGCCAAGACATACATTTTCGCTGTCAACGATCGTAATACAATCTTCATAACCATCCAATGCAATATTGGCACTCTGAAAAGTACCGGAAAGCCTGGAGGAAAGTGTGATGACAACTGCTGTGTCTTTTTTTTCTTTCACATCTGCATAAAGCTGCTCGAAATCATGTGGCGGAATCTGGCTTGTGGTCGGCATACAGTCACTCTCAATCAGTTTTTCATAAAATTGCTGGTGGCTTAATGTGATGCCATCCAGATATTCTTTCGTACCAAAAATTGTTTTCAAAGGTAAAAAATCAAGTCCTAATTTATCTGCCTGTTCCTTTGTCAGATCAGAGGCAGAGTCTATTATAATTCGTACACTCATCATAATCTCCATTTCAAAAATATTATTTTTGACTTCAAACATTGTGAAATCCGTTCTGAACAATGAAATAGCTTAGCCAGAAAATTTATTTTGTTAAAATGCTTTGAAAATCAAACTATTATAAACAATAGACGAAATGAAATAGAATGTCAATAGTATTTTGACAATCAAACTAAATGGAACGCATTGAATAATTATGAAACAATCCATTCATACTAATCATAAAATTGCTTCGCAAAACAAGGAGGATTTATGAGTTCATTATGGACGGAAAATATAGAAATGCCGGAGTTTCCGACTTTGGAAAAGGACATCCGGACACAGGTTTTGATCATTGGCGGTGGTATGGCAGGTGTTTTGTGCGCCTATTTTTTACAGCAGGCGGGTGTTGATTACTGTCTGTTGGAAAAAGACCGCATCTGTCAGGGCGTGACCGGGCATACAACTGCAAAAATTACGGCGCAGCACGGATTGATTTACGAAAAATCATTACAGTCCATGGGACAGGAGCGTGCAGAACTGTTTCTGAAAGCAAATTTAAGAGCGGTGGAAAATTATAAAAATCTGGGGCGTTTTCTGGACTGTGACATGGAAGAGACAGATTCTTATCTGTATTCTGTCAGGGAGCGTCGGAAGTTAGAGAGTGAAATACAGGCATTGGGCAGTCTTGGATTTCAGGCTGATTATACGGAGGACACGGAGTTACCGTTTGAAGTGGAGGGAGCAATACGGTTTCCGCGGCAGGCGCAGTTCCAGCCACTCAAATTTGCCGCCGGGATCAGCAAAAATCTGAGAATCTATGAACATTCCGAAGTGCGTGAGATGACAGAGTATTTTGCATTGACAGAAAAAGGTTCAGTCGCAGCAGAGAAAATTATCATTGCGACACATTTTCCGTTTATTAATACGAGAGGTTCCTATTATTTAAAGTTATATCAGAATCGTTCTTATGTACTTGCCTGTGCATATGGAAAAAATCTGAAGGGCATGTATCTTGAAGCAGATAATATCGGATTGTCCCTGAGAAATTACGAAGACTATCTGCTGATAGGCGGAGGCGGTCACCGGTCTGGAAAGGAAAAAAACAACTGGGATTTACTGCGCGATATCGCAAAGGAATATTTCCCGGAAGCAAAGGAACGCTATTTCTGGGCAACACAGGACTGCATGTCTCTGGATAAAAGACCATACATCGGTCCATACAGTAAAAATACACCGGATCTATTTGTGGCAACCGGATTTGGAAAATGGGGGATGACAGGTTCCATGCTGTCAGCAATGATCTTGTCAGACCTCATACAGGAAAAAAACAATGAATATTCTACTGTTTTTTCACCATCACGCAATATGTTAAAACCACAGTTAATTTCTAATCTGGGTCATGCACTTGTGGGGATTGGAAGGGTTGGCGGAAAAAGATGCAGTCATATGGGATGTGTCCTTCAGTGGAATAAAGAAGAACAGACATGGGAATGTCCATGTCATGGCTCAAGATTTTCAGCAGATGGGAAGGTGTTGGATAACCCAGCCTGTGATGGACTAAAAAAGAAACATAAAAAATAGGTATTGAGATTCAAAATAAGCAGTGGTATGATACAAAACCGGAATAAAAACAAAGGAGAAAAATCATGAAATATGTAAGACAGCTTTTAATTATTCTGTTCGTTTCTTTTTTGGGTGAACTTTTAAAATCTATCATACCACTATCCATACCGGCGAGTATTTATGGCATGGTACTTCTTTTCCTTGCATTGGAATTGAAAATTTTAAAGGTGTCAGACATCAAAGAAACAAGTAATTTTCTGATCGAGATCATGCCATTGATGTTTGTGCCGGCCGGAGTAGGACTTCTTGATTCGTGGGGAGCTCTGCAGCCAATCTGGATACAGGTGGTTGTCATTACGCTGATCTCAACGGTGATCGTCATGGGAGTTTCCGGAAGCATCACGCAGTTTGTGATCCGTAAAGGAAAGAAAAAGGAGGAGTAAGAACATGAAATCATTTTTGACAGATTCCGTTTTCTTAGGTGTTGTAGTCAGTCTGTTGACCTATGAGTTTGGTTTATGGTTTAAAAAGAAAGTAAAAATCGCAATATTTAATCCACTTTTAATTTCTGTAATTGCAGTTATGGTATTTCTGGTGGTGTTTCATATAGACTATGCAGATTATCAGGAAGGAGCAAAATACATAAGTTATCTGTTGACGCCGGCGACTGTCTGTCTGGCAGTTCCTCTGTATGAGCAGTTTGAGTTACTCAGGAAAAATCTGAAAGCTGTCATAGCAGGAATTATTTCCGGGGTATTTACCAGCATGACATGTATTCTGGTTCTGGCTTTGCTTTTCCGTTTCGATCATCAGCAGTATGTTACATTACTTCCAAAATCTATCACAACAGCGATCGGAATGGGAGTTTCTGAGGAACTTGGTGGCTATGTGACAATTACTGTTGCGGTCATTATCATCACAGGAATTTTTGGATACATAACAGCAGATGCGGTATTAAAACTTTTTCATATTGAAGAACCTATCGCAAAAGGGATCGCAATTGGTTCTGCCTCCCATGCTGTAGGAACTGCAAAAGCGATGGAACTCGGCGAGATAGAGGGGGCAATGAGCAGCCTTTCCATTGCGGTTTCCGGTATTCTGACCGTTGTTGCCGCTATGGTTTATGCTAATTTGTTATAAAATTAAATTTGCTGTCTGTCTGTGACTATGTCAGATATATTTCTCCAAAAACAGGGAAAATGTGCAAGGATTATGGAAAAACTTACAAAAAAATTTATTCGGTGCAATAAAAACATCTATTTGTGCATTAATAGAGTGAAAGGAGTGAAATGATGATACTTTTTGCCTTGACGTCGGACATTAAGCAATCAACAGACTATGCAGATTTGGACAGTCTGCTTTACGGCATTTCCAACGGTGACAAGAAGTGCCTGGAGCAGCTGTATCAGGTTACGCACACATCTGTTTACAGTTTTGCCCTTTCGGTTTTGAAAAACCACCACGATGCAGAGGATGTTCTCCATGACTGTTACGTTGCTGTATGGAATGGAGCAGAAAGCTATGTTTCCCGGGGAAAACCGATGGCATGGATTATAACCATTGCAAAAAATCTGTGTTTGCAGCGGATGAGGGAGCGCAAGAAAGCGGAATGTACATCGCAGGAAGGCTGGGAACTTGCTATCCCGGATACTGATATGCTCACAATGGAGGACAGAAGTATTCTCGTCACCTGCATGGAACAATTGTCCGATGAGGAACGGCAGATAGTGATGCTTCATGCGGCGGTCGGATTTAAACACAGGGAAATTGCCAGGATTATGGAACTTCCGCTGTCGACGGTACTTTCAAAATATGCACGAGCCTTAAAAAGGCTGAAACAATATTTGCAATAGGAGGTGGCAGCAATGACAAATGACGAATTGAATGAGAAGATCCGGCAGGCATGTACTCACGCAGCACCGGATGTGTTGGATGCTGTTCTTTCCGACTGCAATGAGCAGAAAGGACGAGTGATATTGATGACGACAGAAAACAAGAAAAAAACATGGGCAGTTCGAATGGCAGGTTTGGCTGCCGGTTTGTGCCTGATCCTTGGAGGTGGATTGGGAGTCAGGAATTATCAGGTCAATCATACGGTAGATGCTACGGTTTCGCTGGACGTAAACCCGAGCGTGGAGATTAAGATCAATCAGAAGGAACGTATATTGGATGTGATTCCGCTGAACGAGGATGGCAGAACCATTGTCGGTGACATGGATTTCTCAGGCAGCAGTCTTGATGTTGCAGTGAATGCCATAATCGGTTCGATGCTTCAAAACGGCTATCTCAATGAGCTGGCCAATTCCGTTTTGATCAGTGTGGACAATAATGATCCGGTTCGGGGCATGGCATTGCAGGAACGGCTGGCGGACGAAGTCAATAAACTGCTTCAGACCGATTCATTCAGAGGGGCTGTATTGAGTCAGACGGTTGTAAAGAGTGATGAGCTCCAGCAGATGGCAGAACAATATGGGATTACGCTCGGAAAGGCACAACTGATTCAGGAGATTCTCGGCAAAAACTCTTTACACACATTTGATGAACTTGCTCCATTGTCCATCAATGAACTGAATATTCTGCTGGGGAAGGAAGGGGCAGAAACCCATGTTGAGGTTGTTGGAACGGCCAGTGAAAAGGGATATATCGGGGAGACAAAGGCCAAAGAGATCGCACTGGCAAAGGCGGGTGTATCTGAGAGCGACCTGACATTTTATACAGTTGGACTGGACACGCATAAGGGAGTCATGGTCTATGATGTAGAATTTATTTCGGGCAGTTACGAATTTGACTGTGAGGTTAACGCAATGACCGGTGAAATCGTAAAATTTGAAAAAGAATACGATGGCGCTGCTGTTTCAAATGTATCGGTTGAAGAGCACGGGGAGCAGTCGGAGCACAGTCAGACGGAAGAAAACCAGGCTGTCAGCAATATTTCACTGGAAAAGGCCAAGGAGATTGCACTGGATCATGCAGGGGTAAAAGCTACAGATGCGACTTTTGTAAAAGCAAAAAGTGACTATGAAGATGGACGTGCTGTTTTTGAGATTGAGTTTGTTGTTTCTTCCGGCAATACCATCAAGGAGTATGATTATGAGATTGCTGCATCTGACGGAAGTATCATAAGCTATGACTACGGCATTGAAGGAGATAGTACACCTACAGCAATACAAGCAGGCAGCAGTCAGAATACAAGTGAAATTTCACTGGAAAAGGCCAAGGAGATTGCTTTATCCCATGCCGGTGTTGCAAGTGCCAATGCTTTTGAGATGGAGGGAAAACTGGATTGGGATGATGGCATGTCTATTTATGAGATTGAATTTAAAGCTGGAGGCTATGAGTACAGCTATGAAGTTGATGCAGCCACAGGATCGATTGTCGAATTCGATAAGGAGTGGGATGATTAAGTGATTCCAATTCGGTAACCAAACCCGCAGAATTTCATAAAATAATCTGAAAATATTTTTATGGAAGAAAATATGTATTGTCAGAATCGAATCAGTTATCGTGTACAGGAAGGAGACTCTCTGTACAAACTTGCAAAACAGTTTCATACAACCGTAACCGAACTTATCCTGCTCAATTCCGGGGTGAACCCATACAATCTTCAGACGGGAATGCGCCTGACGATCTGCCCGGGAGAGGGATATGTGGATGAGAATGAGAGCAAACCATCCGAGGGGAACACGAACAAACCAACTAAGACTCCTGTGGGTGGAATTGTCATTATCCCGGGAACTACGACACAGCCGGGAGGCACAACACGCCCGGGAACTACGACACAGCCGGGAACTGCAACACGCCCGGGAACCACAACGCAGCCGGAAAACAACATGGGCGTGGATCTGCGACAGCGCATGCGCATGGCATGGCTCAATCATATTACATTTGTAAAATTCTATCTCATCAGTTTTTTTGAAAACCTGTCAAGCCAGAATGCGTGGAAAGACGCCGTGTACAAAAATGCAGAGGAGATTCTTGCGATTTTTGCTCAGTATTATCCGGCTTCAGCAATGCAGAGATTCCGCAAACTTTTTATGGAGCATTTGCGTCTGACCGATGAAGTTGCAGCCGGCTTAAAGGCTGATCCGGCTTTTTCGGGAGCAGCTATGGAAAACTGGTATATCAATGCGGAGGAAATCGCATCCTTTTTGAGCAGACAGACACCGGCCTACAACGAGACAGAGTTGAGAAAAATGTTCTACGATCATCTTGATATGGAACGTCAGCAGATGGAAGCATATCTGGACGGCGATTATGAGACAGATATTGAAATTTACTTAAGATCACAGCAGAATATGATCGAGCTCGCCGATTTTCTTACAAGTGGACTTCTTGCGCGGTAAATCGTAACAATCATATTATTACTTCTGATTTTAAGTGCCATAATCATAAATTATAAGTGGTTGACATAATTCTAAGTAAGAACGCAGAAAAGCCGAAAAACCGCTTTATTTTAAGAAAAATAGTTTGACGAAATTTGCATTTATGATAAGATATAGTCGTTAGTCCTGACCGGGAAAAAGAAAAACTGCAATCAGGAAAGTGACGGCTGGCTGTGATCGGCCGGTGATAATAGAGAAACAGAATCGAAGGAGTTTGAAAAAATGATTAAAGTTGTGAAATTCGGTGGAAGCTCTCTTGCAAGTGCAGAACAGTTTGCAAAGGTTGGTAAGATTATCCATGCAGACAAAGAGAGAAGATATGTAGTGCCTAGTGCACCGGGAAAAAGAAATTCTAAGGACACAAAGGTAACGGATATGCTGTATGCATGTTATGACCTTGTGGAAAAGGATGAAGATTTCCGTGTGATGTTAATGAAAATCAAAGACCGTTATGACACAATTATTAATGGTTTGAACCTAAAACTTTCTTTAGAGGAAGAATTTAAGAAAATCTCCGAGAATTTTAAAAATAAAGCAGGTGTTGATTATGCAGCGTCCCGCGGTGAGTATCTGAATGGTATCATTATGGCAAACTACCTTGGATATGAATTTGTGGATGCGGCAGAAGTGATCTTTTTTGATGAGGATGGCAACTTTATGCCGGAGCAAACAGATAAAGTACTGTCTGAGCGTCTTGCCAAAATAGAGCGTGCGGTCATCCCGGGATTTTATGGCGCAAAAGAGGATGGAACCATCAAAACATTTTCGCGTGGGGGTTCTGATATCACAGGATCTATCGTTTCGAGGGCAGTGCGGGCAACCTGTTATGAGAACTGGACCGATGTCTCAGGATTTTTGATCGCAGATCCAAGGATCATCGACAATCCAAAGCCGATCAAGACGATCACTTACCGTGAACTCCGCGAGCTCTCCTACATGGGAGCCGGCGTACTGCATGAGGATGCGGTATTCCCTGTGCGCAAAGCTGGTATACCGATCAATATCCGTAATACGAATGCACCGGAAGATGAGGGAACCTGGATCGTGGAGAGCACCTGCCATCAGTCAAAATATACGATCACCGGTATCGCAGGTAAAAAAGGTTTCGTTTCTGTGAACATTGATAAAGATATGATGAACTCCGAGATTGGATTTGGCAGAAAAGTGTTATCTGCATTTGAAGATAATGGAATTTCATTTGAACATATGCCATCCGGAATTGATACAATGACAATCTTTGTACACCAGCCGGAGTTTGAGGGAAAAGAGCAGGCTGTCATTTCGGCTATCCATAGATATGCACAGCCGGACAGCATTGAGCTGGAGAGCGATCTTGCACTCATTGCAGTTGTTGGCCGTGGTATGAAATCCACACGCGGAACAGCAGGAAGAATTTTCTCTGCATTGGCACATGCAAACATCAATGTAAAAATGATCGATCAGGGATCATCTGAGTTAAACATCATTATTGGTGTAAGCAACGCAGATTTTGAGAATGCGATCAAGGCGATTTATGATATTTTTGTTATTACACAGTTATAGGATAAATGAAAAAACAAACTACTTTTCGTAAGACAATTGAAAAAGTATGGAAGAATAGGGCTGCAATCGTTATCGCAATTGCAGCCACTGTTTTTATGTGCGGATTGACGGCGCTGGAGTTTGTGGCGCTTCGGATGGAATGGAATCTTCCGGTGCTTGCGCATGTGACAGGTGACTCTGACAGCTATATTTTTGAGGAGTACAGAAGTGATGAGATGAAGCTGGATGACAGCACAGAAAACGTATTGCTAGAAGAGGATATGCGGCAGGGGAAAAGCCAGAGCCGGGACGACCGGCAGGAAGATATCACGCAGAGCGAAAGCCAGAGTGAGAAATCCGGGAAGGATGCAGCACAGGGCGAAAGCCAGAGTGAAAATCGGCAGGAAGATGTTTCACAGAAAGAAAATACACAGGAAAAAGATTCACAGCAGTCTGCTTCAGACGAAACGGAATTTCCTTATTACATAAAAATAAACCGCAGACAAAACTGCATTACTGTATATACTTTAGACGAAAATGGCGAATATACGGTTCCGTATAAGGCGATGATCTGTTCCACAGGATTGTACAATGCAACACCGCGCGGCACATTTCATTTATCAACCAAATATCTGTGGCGGGAATTGTACGGAAAAGTATATGGTCAGTATGCTACCAGGATCACAGGAGGCGTTTTGTTTCATTCGGTTCCATACTACAAAAAATCAAAAAGTGCTCTGTGTACAGAAAAATATAATAAACTCGGACAGCAGGCATCTATGGGATGTGTGCGGCTCACGGTGGAAGATGCAAAATGGATTGCAGATAACTGTCCGTCCGGGACAACCGTAGAAATCTATGATAATGATGATCCGGGACCATTGGGAAAACCTGAGGCAGCGCATATTGATACAGACAGTCCGAATAAAGGATGGGATCCGACAGATCCGGATGTAGAGAATCCATGGCATCAGCTGTCAGATGATGAATAAAAAATAAACATGAAAAAGGCGACATCGAAATTTTTTTTCTTTCAATGCCGCCTTTTAAACTATTTCATCCATTGGACTATACCTCACTATTCTTTTTTCTACTGTTCGTTCTGTTTGCTGTTCCATTTTGAAATTTCTAAACAATTTTTCTTATTGCCTATCATTTCTTTTATGAAACTCTCAAACAACTCTTTTGGACTTCTTCGCTTTTCTCTTCAATCTCTGAACCTGTTTTCTTATGACATTTGGAATTGTATCATATAAGAATGTTTCTGATCTGATACTAATTCAGGATTCCTTTCTTAGGATCGTCATGTTTTCATTTCATCTTTTGAAGGTAAAACCGAATGCAATTACTGTTTTGGTGGACTGTACCTCGATTCTTTTAAAATTCTTTTGGGTAAATCGTTATGTTTCTGGTGGTCCGTACCTCCTGTCTTTCATATTCTATTAGGTATTTCGTTACGTTTCTGGTGGACTGTACCTCCTTTATTTTTTTTCTCTCTTGTTTTTTGTTAATTTAGTTATAACAGATAAAAGAGAAAATGTCAATAATAAAATTAGAAAAATATAAAATAATTTTTAAAGATAAAAATAATTATATTAATTTTATAAAATAATCAGAAAATATAAAAAGCATAAAAAATATAAGCAGGAACGAAAAATCCATCGGCAGGACAACTTTGCAAAACATCAGATGGGAAGGAACCGGGAAACATTTCTTTCATATAATAAAATGAAGGGAGCGTAGGTGTGAAGGATATGAACGGTCAAACAATACTTCTTATAAGTGATATGCGTCAGGTGTATCTGGCAGAAATCCTGACAAAAAAAGGGATGAGTGTGCGCTGCCTGGACATCAGAAACAGTCAGACAGTAGAAGAACAGCTTTTAAAATTAAAAAAATTTCTTGCCGGGGCGGCAATGCTGGTGCTTCCGATTCCGGTAACAAAAGTTCCAGAGCAGGAGCGGCTGAATGAAATTTTAAATAAAAATCTGGCAAATGATACGCTGGTGCTTGGTGGATGTTTTACAGAAGAACAGCGGGAACTTTTGGACAGGAGAGGAATCCGTTACCTTGATTTTATGGAGGATGAAGTGGTGACACAGGAAAATGCGGTGGCAACGGCAGAGGGTGCGATCGCAGAACTTACCAACCACAGTCCTTATAATATAGAAGGTGCCAAAATTCTGGTGACCGGATACGGAAACTGTGGAAAGGCGATCGCAAAGAAACTCCGTGGACTGGGAGCGAGGGTGACAGTGCTTGCCAGACGCCGCGAGGTAAGAAAGCAGGCAAAAGAAGATGGATTTTATGCAGTTGATTTTGCATTCGGACCGGAGGAGGCAATGGGAGCGGCAATGCTTGTAAATACTGTGCCGGCACCGGTTGTGACGCGTGTGATCATCAAGGAACTTCCGCGTGATGCCTATATTCTGGATATTGCCTCAAAACCTGGCGGAACAGATTTTGCATGTGCAAAAGAGTTTGGCATCCGGGCAGATTTAGTGCTTGGAATTCCGGGAAAATATGCGCCAAAAGAAAGTGCATATATCCTTGAACGATCCATGGAACGTTTTGCCGCAAAGCAAAAAAGCATAGACAGATAGATTCGTTTTTACAGAAAATGTGTGACAGAAAATATAGGTAATGAAATGATTCTTGATTTAAATAGAGCAGGAAGGTATGGAAAATGGATTTTTCAAAATGTAATATCGGACTTGGAATCACAGGTTCCTTCTGTATGTTTTCAAGAGCCAGAAAGGAAATAGAAAGGCTGACAGAACTTGGCGCAAATGTGATCCCTATTTTTTCATTTAATGCACAGACCTGTGATACCAGGTTTGGAAGCGCAAAAGATTATGTGGAAGGAATCTGTGATATCACAGGGAATGAGGGAATACGCACTATCTGCGCAGCGGAGCCGATCGGACCGAATAATTTTCTGGATATCATGGTGATCGCACCGTGTACCGGAAATACTGCGGCAAAACTCTGCAACGGGATCACAGATACACCGGTTCTTATGGCAGCCAAGGCACACATGAGAAATGGAAAGCCGCTTGTGATCTCGATTTCCACGAATGATGCACTTGGAGCGAATTTTAAAAATATCGGTATGCTTATGAATACGAAAAATGTGTATTTTGTTCCGTTTGGGCAGGATAACTGTAAGAGTAAGCCAAATTCCCTAATCGCCAAAATGGAATTGCTGCCGGAGACCATTGAGTATGCTTTGAATGGCAAACAGATTCAGCCGGTCCTTCAGAATCCGGATTAAACCGGAGTTTCACTTACCGTGGAGCAGCAGATTTTGTGGTGCTTTCTTAGGGTGTGAAGGGCAGATATAAGCGTCCTCTCA
>ENA-OOZN01001030-OOZN01001030.1-human-gut-metagenome-genome-assembly--contig:-NODE-1030-length-20983-cov-2.242737_pt1 | contig 20983 bp, 15 predicted proteins | sample MGYA00241187_ERZ501397 | MGnify/ENA primary metagenome ERZ501397 (study PRJEB25962, sample SAMEA2042921) | human gut metagenome | biome: human gut; feature: human-associated habitat; material: faeces... | reverse complement strand
ATACCAGAGAGGGCGTAAAATGGAAGAGAGCATAACCCTTCTTACTAAGATCAAGCAGACCTTCGACTGCGAAGGGCAGGACGTCCGGGCATATTCTCCGCTGACATTAGCCTACATCGGAGACGGGATCTATGAACTGGTGATCCGAAGCATTGTGGTGGAACGTGCCAACCGCTCCGCCAATGACCTGCATAAAAAGACAACACGCTATGTAAAAGCACCGGCGCAGTCCGCCATGATCGAGGCACTGCTTCCGGAGCTGACGGAGGACGAGGAAGCGGTGTACCGCAGAGGACGCAATGCCAAATCCTACACCACGGCGAAAAATGCTTCTGTGGCAGACTACCGCAGAGCTACCGGATTTGAAGCACTGATGGGGTATCTGTACCTGACAGGACAGACAGACCGGATGCTTGAGCTGATCAAAGACGGTATCCGCCTGGCAGGTCTGGAGATCTGAGTGTAATGTAACGCATGTGACAGAGAAGTAATACGTAATGAGAAAGTAATGCATAATGAGAAAGTAATACGTAATAAGAAAGGACAAGCATGGGATATCAGGAATTTACCATAGAGGGCAGAAATGCCGTGATCGAGGCGTATCGTTCGGGCAAACCCATTGACAAGCTGTTCATTTTGGATGGCTGTCAGGACGGCCCGATGATGACCATTAAAAGAGAAGCAAAAAAACATGACACGTTAGTAAAGTATGTGACCAAGGAGCGTCTGGATCAGTTATCCGAGACCGGAAAACATCAGGGCGTCATCGCTTATGCGGCGGCTTATGAGTACGCGGAGGTGGATGACATTCTGGAAACAGCGAAGAAAAAGGGTGAACCGCCCTTTATTTTCCTGTTGGATAATATTGAAGATCCCCATAATCTGGGAGCTATCATCCGTACTGCCAATCTGGCAGGTGCCCATGGCGTCATCATTCCGAAGAATCGTGCAGCGGGACTGACCGCTACGGTAGCGAGAACCTCCGCCGGAGCACTGAATTATACGCCGGTGGCAAAGGTGACGAATCTGGCGAAGACCATCGAAGACCTGAAAAAGGAAGGTCTGTGGTTCGTGTGCGCGGATATGGGCGGTACTACCATGTACGATCTGAATCTGAAGGGCCCCATCGGTCTGGTCATCGGCAACGAGGGCGAGGGCGTAGGCCGTCTGGTGAAGGAAAAATGCGACATGGTGGCATCTATTCCCATGAAGGGGGATATCGATTCCCTCAATGCTTCCGTAGCAGCAGGTGTACTGGCTTACGAGATCGTACGTCAGAGACTGCAGGCATAACAGGACGCTGCATCCGGGAACAGGATAGCAAAGGGGAAAGAATGACAGAGCATTTCAAGTATGAAGATATGACAGATGAGGAGCTCATCGACCAACTGCGGGAAGGCGACAGGCAGGTGATGGACTACATCTGTGATAAGTATAAAAATCTGGTGCGCAGCAAAGCAAAATCCATGTATATCCTGGGCGGAGACAGCGAGGATCTGATCCAGGAGGGGATGATCGGTCTGTTCAAGGCAGTGCGGGATTACGACTGCGGCAGAGACGCCAGCTTTTACACGTTTGCGGATCTGTGTATCAGCAGACAGATGTATACGGCGGTGCAGGCATCGCAGCGGCTGAAGCACACACCGTTGAATACCTATGTCTCCCTGGACAGCCATGGAAGAATGGAAGAGGACAGAGATCCGGAGACACAGACACTGGCGGAGCTTCTGGCGGATAAGACCGGCAGGAATCCGGAGGAACTTTTCCTGGATAAGGAGAGAGTGGCCTATCTGGAGAAAAGGATCGCCACGGAGCTGAGCGAGCTCGAGCGTCAGGTGCTGGATCTCTATATTACGGGAATGAGCTACACACAGATTGCGAAGGTGCTCAGGAGGAGTGAAAAAGCAACAGAAAATGCGTTGACCCGGGCAAAGCAGAAAATCCGCGGCTTTTTAAGCAAAGAATCTAAATTTTAGATTTATTTAATGGATTTTCGCGATCCAGTAGTGGTAACATACTACTATACAGATGTTTACGTGGGAAAGGCGCGGGAATATATGGAAAAATTTAGTGTAAAAAAACCGTTTACAATTCTGGTGATGGTAGTTGCCATCATTATTCTGGGATTTGTAAGCTTATCGGGAATGACAACGGATCTTCTGCCTAAGATGAGTCTGCCGTATTTACTGGTGATCACGACTTATCCGGGAGCGAGTCCGGAGAAAGTGGAGTCCAGTGTGAGCGAACCTGTGGAAAGCGCATTGGGCTCCATTTCCGGTGTAAAGAATGTATACAGTATGTCCTATGAAAACTACGGGATCGTAGAACTGGAATTCGCAGACGGAACGGATATGGATTCCGCCATGGTAAAGGTATCGAGCGCTCTGGACAGTGTAAAATCGACATTGCCGGAGGAATGCGGTTCTCCGAATATCATGGAGATCAGCATGGATATGATGGCTTCCGTATATCTGGCGACATCCTATGAGGGTAAGGATATTCAGGAGACTTCGCGGTTTGTCGAGGACACGCTGATCCCCTATCTGGAACGGCAGGAGGGTGTGACCAGTATCTCTGACATCGGAATTGTGGAGAATTCCATCTCTGTGGATCTGAATCAGGATAAGATTGATGTGTTGAACGAGAAAATCCTGGCAAAGACCAATGATGCTTTTGCGGATGCGGTGGATCAGCTGAATGATGCGAAGAAGCAGCTGCTGGAATCGGAGCAGAAGCTGGCAGACAGCACGCAGGAGCTGGTCGACGGACAGAAGGATATCGATGACGGCAGGACGAAGTTAGACGATGCGCAGAAGGAACTGGACGAGCAGAAAGAAAAACTGGAAGATGCCAAGGACTCCCTGGAGGATCAGAAGAAGGATACCGAGAATAAGCTGGCGACCGCCAGCCAGGCACTGGATCAGTTGAACGCATTGCAGACAGACCTGCTGACGTTACAGGCGCAGGAGGCATCGCTGAAAGCGACGATCACACAGATAGAAAAATCCCTGGAAGAACAGGGCAAGACTACAAATGATATTCCGAATGTAGTAGCCGGATTAGATCAGATGAGTACAGTTCTGACATCTTCATTAATGAATCTGACGGACCAGAACAGCACATACGTAAATTCAGCGCTTGCTGCCGTCAATCCCGCTATGAGCCTTCATAGTCTCGGGATAGATGAAGCAACATGGGATACCCTGACGCCCGAAGGGCGAAAAGAGCTTTTGCAGAAAACAGCAGACGGATATCAGACCCAGAAGGCTCTGTTATCCGGGTATAAGGACTACGTATCTTCCCTGAACAGCCTTCAGGTCGAGAAAGCCGGCGTGCAGGCAGCAGTATCCACAGCAGAAGCGGAGCTGAAGAAGAGCGGTGTTTCCTATACGGATATTGAAAAGGCAAAAATCGAGGCGGCAGCAGGCTTCGGTGCGGCTTCTGCACAGATCTCTTCCGGACAGAGTGCACTGAATTCCGCCCAGACAACCCTTGACAGCAACAAGGAGAGCCTGGATTCTGCCCAGGACCAGATCACAGAGGGCTGGGATTCCATTGCGGATGCGAAAAAGCAGCTGGCAGACGGCTGGGATCAGTATAATACCTCTCTGGAGAATTTTGAGGCACAGAAGGCAGAGGCACTTCGTAATGCCAATGCAGACCAGCTGGTGAATATGCAGACACTGTCACAGCTGATCTACGCACAGAATTTTGCCATGCCGGCGGGGTATCTGGATGATGCGGAGGACAATTCCTGGCTGCTTAAGGTCGGAAGCAATTATGAAAGTGTGGACGAACTGTCCAATATCGTACTTACCAATATTGAAGATATCGGGGATGTACGGCTGTGCGATGTGGCTGACATCACGGTGATCGATAACGCCGATGACAGCTATGCCAGACTGAATGGTCAGAGTGCAGTGGTGCTGTCTGTGTTCAAGAGTTCCACAGCGGGAACAAATGAGGTGAGTAAAAATATCGCTGCTGCAATTTCAGAGCTGGAAGAGCAGTATCCCGGACTGTCGGTACTGACACTGATGGATCAGGGCGATTACATAACTATGATCATAAATGGCGTATTGCAGAGCATGATCGTAGGTGCGGCACTGGCAATCCTGATCCTGGCGCTGTTCTTAAAGGATGTAAAACCTACCATCGTTGTAGCTGTCAGCATTCCCCTGTCTGTTCTGACGGCATTGATATTAATGTATTTTACAGGTATTTCACTGAACATGATGTCGTTGTCGGGTCTGGCACTCGGAATCGGCATGCTGGTGGATAACTCCATCGTCGTGATCGAGAATATCTATCGTCTGCGGTCTAAGGGAGTCGGTGCGGCGAGAGCAGCGGTACAGGGTACGAAACAGGTGGCAGGTGCGATTATTGCTTCCACCCTGACAACAGTCTGCGTATTCCTGCCGATGGTATTTACCGCAGGAACTGTCCGTGAACTGATGATGCCCATCAGTCTTACGATCATATTTACCCTGGCGGCATCGCTGCTGATCGCTATGACCGTAGTGCCGGCAGCAGGTTCGACCCTGCTTCGTAATACCAAAGAGAAGAAGCATCCGTTCTTTGACAAGGTGCAGGATATCTATGGAAAAATGCTGGCATTCTGCCTGAAAGTGAAGGTCGTGCCCCTTGCCATTGCCATCGGCCTGCTGGTATACAGTATCTGGGCGGTCATGCGGATGGGTATCGTCATGATCCCGGATATGACATCTAACCAGATTGAGATATCTGTGCAGATGCCGGAGGATACGGATAAGGAAGAATGCTACAAGAGGGCTGACCAGGTGCTGGATGCCATGACGACCATAGATGGCATCGGAGATGTAGGTGCCATGGCAGGTGGAGATACCACCCTGGTGGCTTCTTCTTCCGGTATGTCAGACAGCACCTACGATCAGTTTACATTTTTGGTGCTGACAGAAAATGAGAATGCCGGAAAAGAAGAAGTAAACAGAATCTGCAGGGAGATTGAAGAACGCACGGCGGATATTGACTGTGAACTGACGATATCAACGGGAATGTCTGAGATGAGCACGATGATGGGCTCAGGATTATCTGTTAAGGTATATGGCGATGATCTGGATACCCTGACGAAGATCACGCAGGACATCTGTGATCTGGCTGCTACGATCCCGGGCTATGAAAATATTTCCAATGGGCAGGAAGAGCCGGATCAGGTCATCCGTCTGGTACTGGATAAAGATGCCGCTATGCGCAAAGGTCTGACGGTTGCCCAGATTTTTTCCGAGCTGAACGGAAAGCTGACGGAGAGTACCGATGCCGCCACGGTGACCATAGACGGCGAGGATATGAAGATCGTCGTAAAGGATGGAAGAGAACCGCTGACCCGTGAGAATCTCCTGGACTATAATTTTGAGATCCAGACAACGGATGATAACGGCAACACTGTCACAGAGGATCATCCGCTGTCTGAGTTCGCCACACTAAAGCTGGAGGATGGTGTGCAGAGCATCAACCGTGAGAACCAGAGCCGTTACATGACGGTGACAGCCACTGTGGCGGAGGGAAGCAATGCCACCCTTCTGTCCAGAGAATTGCAGCCATTGATCGATGCGTATGAATTGCCGGACGGTTATACCATTGACACTGCCGGAGAATCCGATACAGTCAATCAGATGGTGATCCAGATGAGTAAGGTATTGCTCTTAGGTCTTGCTCTGATCTATCTGGTCATGGTGGCACAGTTCCAGAGCCTGCTCAGTCCGTTTATTGTATTGTTCACGGTACCTCTTGCGTTCACGGGGGGGCTGATAGGATTACTGCTTATGAACGAGCCGCTGTCTGTTATGGGTATGATGGGCTTCGTGGTGCTGCTGGGTACGGTTGTCAACAACGGTATTGTGTTCGTGGATTATGCGAACCAGCTCCGTATGGGAGGACTGGAACGCAGAGAGGCACTGATCGCTACCGGTAAGACCAGAATGCGCCCGATCCTGATGACAGCACTTACCACGATCCTGGCAATGGCAAGCCTCCTGTTCGGAGATGACCTCTCCAGCCAGATGTCCAGGGGCATGGCGATCGTAGTGGCGGGAGGACTTGCTTACGCCACGCTGATGACGCTGTTCATCATCCCTGTCATGTATGACATCCTCTTCAAGAGAAAGCCTCTGCAGGTGGATATCGGCAGTGAGAACCTGGATGACGTACCGGATGATGCGGCGGATTACCTGAAGCGGAAGGAGCAGAAGGAACTGGAGCAGCAGGAAGCGACACAGAAAGACGAGAAAAATCCTAAATAGTTATAAGTGTAGCAAAAAAAGCAAAAAAAGAAAAAATTTGTGTTGACAAATATAGATTGCTTTGTTACAATGAATCACAGTGATTGCGTTAGCAGTCACGTGATGCTGCTGTGGCTCAGTCGGTAGAGCGTCGCATTGGTAGTGCGGAGGTCACGGGTCCGATTCCCGTCAGCAGCTCTGAATAAAAAGTGGAAACCTTGATCTTACAAGGTTTCCGCTTTTTTTCTGTATGCAAGGGGAGAAAGCCCCTTTTTTTTCTTAAAAGCCTTAGAAAAGGTGAGAGCATCATTATATCCACAGGAGTATGCGATGGCATGTACGGAATCCTCTGTAAGGGTCAGTAATTCGCAGGCTTTAGATATTCTATAGTCCATGAGATAATTTTGAATGGTGGTGCCCATGGAACGGCGGAATAATGTTGCGAGGTAGGAACGGTTCAGGGATACATTATTTGCAATATCATCGACTGTGATCGGCTGATGGTAATGCTTCTGGATGAAACGGATGGTCCGCTCTATGTGTATGTTGACTTCCGGAGGGGCAGGCCTTGAGATGGAGCTACATGAGGAAGAAGCCGATGCCAGGAAAAGAAATGCAAGTCCTTGTAACTTTAATTTGTTTTCAAAGGAATCCGGAGAGATACTCAGCATCTCATCGATCAGCTCTGATAAGTCAGCAATATTCTGACATTCAAACACAGGAGACTGCGCAGTTAATCCCAGATGGGAAAAAAATTCTTCGGCGCCGCTTCCGTCTATTCCAATCCAGAAGTATTCCCATGGATGATCGGCATTGGCCTCATAAAACACAGGAGTGTCCGGTGAAATAAAAAAACCCTGATTTTCATGCAGATGATAAATATGTTGTCCTGCGGAAAACAAACCGCTTCCGCCGGTGATAAAATGAATAATATAATTATGGCGGACGTGGCTTGCAACGCTATGCTTTGGCATACATGATGATCTGCCAAAGAAGAATAATTGTAAGGGATAATACGAAGGGTCAGGAATATGCAGAACATTACTGTTTTCCATGTTGAGCCTCCTTGTATCTGTTGATTGCCTACATTTTCACATATTTTGCTCAATAATTCAAGACAAACCTAAGATTTTGACTGTTTCTTACAACAAGAACATATATTGTGAAAAAGAAACAGAGGATATAATCGAATTAACGAGAGATATGGGGATGAATGGAGGAAGACTGATGCATCCGAATAATAAAACAGACAGGCTCCGGGAGCAACTGCTTACAGAAGGGGTTATCTGGAAACAATTAGTGCTTTTTTCGATTCCGATCATGGTAGGGACGCTGTTTCAACAGCTTTATAATATGATAGATGCCATTGTAGTTGGCAATTTTGTTGGGATAACTGCGCTGGCAGCAGTTGGAGGTTCGACACAACAGATCATCGGATTGATTTTGGGATTTTTTCTGGAAGTATCTGCAGGAGCTGCTGTCCTGATCGCGCAATACTATGGTGGAAGAGATCGGGAGAAGCTTTCGGACGCATTGCATACAACGATCGCGTTCTGCATTGTGTCCGGAATAGCACTTTCCTTGATAGGATATTTTCTGGCACCTGTTTTTTTACGCTGGATGAATACACCGGAAGACACGATGCAGGGAGCTGTCCTATATTTGAAAATTTATTTTTGCGGGATTATTTTTTTACTCTTTTATAATGTCGGGGCTGCTATTTTACGTGCGGTCGGCGATACCAGGAAACCGTTGTATTATTTGATTGTCTGCTGTGCGCTGAATACGGTTTTGGATCTGCTGCTGGTGATCGTTTTTGATCTCGGTGTATTTGGCGTGGCGGCTGCCACAGTATTTTCGCAGGCGATAAGTGCACTGTTAGTGCTGATCGCACTGCTTCGGACAGATGACATATACAGACTGTCTGTACGACGGATCGCTATTTGCGGAGATTCTCTTACAAAAATGCTGCGGATCGGCATTCCCATGGGGATGCAGGCGCTCATGTACAGCTCGGCAAATATCATCATACAAATGGGCCTGAATCATCTGGGAACGGATACAGTTGCGGCATGGACAGTAGTCACCAAAATAGATGCATTTTATTGGATGGTATTGACGGGCTTTGGAATTGCCATAACCACCTTCGCAGGACAAAATTATGGGGCTGAAAAGTACGGACGCGTGTTGAAGGGTGTGTCTGTCTGTGTCAGACTGACTTTGTTCATTTCCATTGGGATGAGCCTTCTGTTTTTAGTGTGCAGCAGAGGTCTGTTTGCGATATTCACAACGGATCAGAGAGTGATGGAAATCGGGGTGCGTATTTTGACTTATATGGCACCGGCATATCCATTGTTTGTCTTTATAGAAATTTATTCCGGAGCACTCCGGGGCATGGGAGATGTGATTGTTCCTACAATTATGACATGCTTTGGAATATGCATATTCCGGATCGCCTGGATGCTGATCGTCGTACCGTTGAAGCCGATGGTTGAGGTGGTGACGCTAAGCCACCCGGTGTCCTGGGGAGTTACGGCAGTTATGTACATAGTATATTGGAATATCAAAAAGAAAAAACTAGTGGAAAAAGGAGACCAACAAAATGAAAAGAGAGATTTTAACTTGGACAGACAGCAATAAGGAGGTACTCTGCAAAAAAGAGGAACCGGAAAACGGAGTATATGAATATACATACGAGATTCCGGAATCAGAGAAGGAAGAGACGTTATGGCTGGAATGGTATGAAGATGTTGCGAATACGGTGGGCTGTTGGTATCCGGATTGCGGATCTGGGAGAGCGTATGGGGCTGACTGGCAGAGACGCCGCACGACATCGTTGTCAGTTTCTGCTCCGGTGTATTGCCTCTATGATCAGGGCGGCAATAACTGTATTACGATAGCTCTCTCGGAAGCGGTACGGGAAGTAGAATGGAAAATAGGTGTTCATGAAGAAGACGGCAGATTTCTGTTTCAATGCAAAATACACATGGGAAGAGGAAGAGAGGAAGTAAAACTCTACATCAATGAAGGGAAAGCTGTATATTCAAAAGTATTAGGGAAAGTACAGACATGGTGGAAGGATAAGTGCAAAATTGTACCTGCGATCGTGCCGGAAGCAGCGAAAATGCCTTTTTACTCCACATGGTATTCCTATCATCAGAATATTGAAGAAAAACAGCTCGAGCGAGAATGTGAGCTGGCTGCGCAGATGGGCTTTAAGGGAATTATCGTAGATGATGGCTGGCAGACAGATGATAATCACCGGGGGTATGCTTTTTGCGGAGACTGGAAACCATCGGAGACGAAATTTCCTCATATGAAGGAGCATGTCGCATATGTACATTCCCTGGGAATGAAATATATGTTGTGGGTGAGTATACCGTTTATTGGAAAAAACTCCGGAATATGGAAGAAGTTCTCAGATAAACTGTTAGAGTACCAGGAGGACATGAATGCAGGAGTTGCGGATATCCGTTACAAAGAGATAAGGGAATATCTGATGGAGCAATATGTTGATCTCGTAAAAAACTATGATTTAGATGGTCTGAAAATGGATTTTATCGATGAATTCCATGAAGGAGCTGCGACACCGGAATACAATGAAAATATGGATTTTAGAGATGTGCAGGATGCGTTGGAACATATGATGGTACAATTGTACGAGAAGCTGCGCGAGCTTAATCCGGATATATTAATAGAGTTCCGCCAGAAGTATGTGGGTCCCTATATCCGAAAGTTTGGAAATATACTCAGAGTGGATGACTGCCCGATGTCACAGCTGTCCAACAGAGTGGGACTGGTGGATCTGAGAATTCTCAGCGGTGATACAGCGGTTCATTCCGATATGGTTATGTGGAATAAGGCAGAGGAACCGGAAGGCGTGGCAATCGCATTGCAACATTGCTTTTTCGGCAGCTTACAATTGTCGGTCCGGCTGGAGGAGTGCAAACAGGAGATTTTAGAAGTGATCAGATATTATATGGAACTGACGCAGGAATGGTTCGAAGAAAGACTGGAAGGAGATTTTACTGCAAAACATCCGGAACATTTATATCCGGTGGTATATGGAGAAAAGGAGAACCGAGCTGTAGTAGGAGTCTATGAGGAAGATCAAGTGATCTGTGTTAAGGAGAACTGGACAGAAGTCCTGATCTTAAATGCTAATAAGGGAAACGGCATCTATCTTGACCTGATGCAGACCTCCGGTAAGAAAGCAGTCATCCGGGACTGCATAGGAACGGTAGTAAAATCATTGGAGAAATTACAGGATGGACTGGTAAAAGTCGAAATCCCTGCAGGAGGAACAGTAAAATTATTTTGATTATTTACTAAAAACGCACTATATATTATGCAAAGTGCACAAAATAGGGAATGGTATACTGTGATAAATATAGAAAATGAACATCTTCGGTAAAAAACATTTACACAAAACAAGTAAAATGGTATAGTAATTATACCAAGTAAAACAAGAAAATATTTTAGCTAAAATTTTTCAGGGAGATTATTGTTAATTGAAAGGAACGAATGAATATGAAAAAGAGATTAGTTGGTGGACTTGTACTTGCGTTGGCAGTGAGCAGCCTGCTTGGTGGATGCGGAGGAAAAGCAACAACAAGCGAAAAGCCTGAGACAGGGAAAACAAAAATACGTTTTGCAACATGGGATACTGCAGGAGATGTCGATAAGCAGCAGGCAATGGTCGATAAATTTAATGCAGAACACGACGATATTGAAGTAACGATGGAAGCATACGGACAGGACTTCGATACGAAGATCAGTGCAGGCATGGGTTCCGGAGATGCACCTGATGTTATGTATATGTGGAATTATCCGGCATATCATGAAGGTCTGGAACCACTGGATTCTTATATTGAGAAGGAAGGACAGGAGTACAAGGACAATATATACGAAGCTCTGTGGCCTTATAACTCCATTGATGGAGCTACCTATGGTATTCCGGTAGGATTTACAACACACGTTTTGTTCTACAACAAGGATCTGTTTGCACAGGCGGGTGTGGAGGAACCCACTGCCGACTGGACATGGGATGACTTAAGAGAAGCTGCCAAAACCATTGCGGATAATACAGATGCAAAGGGACTTGCTTTCTCTATGAAGCCGGATCCTTATGATTTTGAAATGTTCCTGTGGAGTAACGGTGCTGCATATTGTGATGCAGAGGGCAAGCTGGAAGGCAATCTGAATTCAGAGAAATCCAAAGAAGTGTTCCAGATGTTCCAGGATATGGAGAAGGAAGGATACGCGGTTGCTACCGAGAAGAGCGGAACAGATGAGTTCCGTTCACAGCAGGCAGCTATGTATATCTATGGTGCATGGTCCATCAATGACTTCAAAGCAGATGGCTTGAATTTCGGTCTGGTGGATATTCCGGCATTTAAGGATGCAGACCATGATTCTGTAAGTATCCTCAGTACATCCGGTATTGCAATGTCCAAGGACAGTAAAAACAAAGATGCCGCATGGGAATTCGTTAAATTCTGGACCGGCGAGTGGGCAAGTAAAGAAAGAATCGGCAGTGAGATGCCTGCACTGTATAACGTAGTAGAATCAGAGAAGATCATGGAGAATCCTGAGTTTGCACCGTTCTATACAATGCTTGAACAGAGTGCGGGATATACCCCGACAAGCTTTATCGTTGACAATTGGTCAGAGGTTTCTGAGTCTTTGGCTCTTTCATTTGAACAGGTATTTAATCCAAGCTCCCTGCAGGATGTAGGAGCAGTATTGGACGAGGCTGTTGCGGAATAATAGCAGAATCGTATAAGAAATGCAGCTAAATAAGGGACGGGCGTCATTCACCCGTCCTTTTTTGAAACAGATATTTAGATTTTACCAGTAAAAATATATAGTAAAAGCGTGGTAAAAATAAGTAAAATGCAAAACAGAGAGAAAGGGAATACGCTATGAAGAAATATCTGAAAACGGCGACACCATATCTATTTATTATGCCGTGGATTATCGGCTTCCTTGTATTTACGATCGGTCCCCTCATTTTTTCACTGATCATGAGCTTTTTTAACTGGCCGCTCGTAGGAAAGGCTGAGTTTGTGGGATTTGGGAACTATCTGGAGATGTTTACGAAGGATAAACAGTTCTGGAAATCGTTAGTGATCTCCTTAAAATATGCAGCGATTTTTGTACCGCTGAATATGATCATTGCATTATTTCTTGCAATGCTGATCACACAGCCGGTCAAGGGAGTCAAAATTTTCAGAACCATTTATTATATTCCAACAGTTATATCCGGCGTTGCGGTATCTATTATCTGGGGATGGATCTTAAATGGTGACTATGGTGTATTGAATTATTTACTGTCACTGATCGGAATTGAAGGTCCCAAATGGCTGGTTGACCCGGCGTGGGCACTGATGGCGGTTATCATTGCCAGTGCGTTTGGTGTAGGAAGCATGATGCTGATCTTCTACACGGATATCAAAAATATTCCCATAGATCTATATGAAGCGGCAAACCTGGATGGTGCATCACCGGCAAGACAGTTTTTCAGTATTACACTGCCGATCATCACACCGACGATTCTGTTTAACCTGATCACTTCCATTATCAGCTCCTTCCAGCAGGTTACACTGGTAATGCTTCTGACAGGCGGTGGACCGTTAAAGTCAACATATTTCTATGGACTTATGACATACAACAATGCATTTAAGCATCATAAGCTGGGTTACGCGAGTGCAAATGCATGGGTGATGTTTGTGATCATCATGATTTTAACAGCGTTAGTATTTAAATCCTCTTCCGCGTGGGTGTTCTATGAAACAGAGGCAGGCGGAGCCAAGAAAAAGAAAGGGAGGAAATAGATTATGAAAATGTCAAAGGTTTCAAAGACTGTCATTTATATTCTTTTAGGACTGGTAGCGATTTATTTCCTGTCACCATTTATATATATGCTGTTTTCTGCATTTAAGACAGAAGCAGAAGCAATTGCGTTCCCACCGAAATTATTTCCGTCAGAATGGAGATTCCAAAATTTTGCGGATGCCTGGAATTCACAGCCTTTTGGCAGATATTTCCTCAATTCTGTTCTGGTTACGGTAGGAACGACGATCGGACAGGTTCTGTCATGCTCCCTTGTTGCGTATGGATTTGCAAGATTTAATTTCAAAGGCAAAAATGTCTTGTTTATGATTTTACTTTCGACAATGATGATCCCGTGGGATGTTACGATGATTCCGCAGTATATGGAATTCAATATGTTTGGATGGATCAATACATTGAAACCCTTGATTGTTCCGGCGTGGTTTGGTTCCGCCTATTATATATTCCTGATGAGACAGTTCCTCATGGGCATTCCTAAGGATTTTGAGGAAGCAGCACGTATTGACGGTGCTAATTCTTTTCAGATTTATTGGAAAATCTTCATGCCTATTTTAAGACCTTCTCTGATCCTGGTCGGTGTGCTTAATATGATCACTGCATGGAATGATTACCTTGGACCACTCATCTACTTAAAATCGCCTGAGAAGAAGACAATCCAGCTCGGACTTAAGATGTTCATAAGCCAGTATTCATCGGATTACGGTCTTATCATGGCAGGCTCGGTTCTCTCACTCATCCCGGTTATCGTTGTATTCATGTGCTTACAGAAGTATTTCGTTGAAGGTGTTGCATCTACAGGTCTTAAGGGATAAAATATAACGGTACCGGGTATAAGCCCGGTACCGGAGAATGATGTAAATCATCAATTTATATGAGCAGGAAGCGAAAGCTGACTACGAATATCATTGACTTAGTAAAGGGGCTTGAAAAGTATGAAGAAATATTTTGAAGATTATAAGTGCATTGATAACAATGATATCAATGGCGGCATGGAGTTTGCGGTAAGGCAGATACTTCATGTGCTGCCGGAGTTTACGGATTATTTTGAGAAAGCGTACAGTGAAGGCGGTTTTTATAAGCCTACAGGAAATGTGGACTGGACGACAGGCTTCTGGACAGGCGAGATATGGCTTGCGTATGAATACGTGCTAGATAATCCGGATAAGTTCGAGGCGGATGCGGCAGAAAAATTAAAGTCTGCAGCACAGGTTCAGATGGAGTCATTCCTTGACAGAATTGACAATAAGATTGAAGTAGACCATCATGATATGGGATTCTTATATTCACCGTCATGTGTTGCGGGATATAAGCTTATAGGCTCAGGAGTAGGCAGAGAGGCTGCTATAAAGGCTGCTGACCAGCTCCTTACAAGATTTCATCCGGTAGGCGGGTTCCTTCAGGCATGGGGTCCTATGGATGCGCCGGAAAATTACAGGCTTATAATTGACTGCCTGAATAATCTTCCGCTCCTTTACTGGGCAAGTGATATTACAGGTGATAAAAAATACCGCGAAGTGGCAGATAAGCATATACATACTGCCATTAGTAATCTTATAAGAGAAGATTATTCTACATGGCATACATTTTTCTTTGATCCTAAGACAGGAGCTCCTGACCATGGTGCTACATGTCAGGGCTACAGGGACGGTTCAGCATGGGCAAGAGGTCAGGCGTGGGGCGTATATGGACTTGCTACAGCGTATAAGTATACGAAGAGAGAAGAGTATATTCCTCTGTTTGAGAAAGTTACGGAGTATTTTCTTGACCATCTTCCTAAGGATTTGGTTCCTTACTGGGATCTTGAATTTACAGATGGTGATGAGCAGCCAAGAGATTCATCAAGTGCATCGATTGCAGCATGTGGAATGCTTGAGATGAGCAGATATCTTGATGATGAGAAAGCTGCATACTACAAAGAGATAGCCGGCAAGATTATGAAGTCAGTGTATGATAATTATGCTGTAAAGAGTTTTGATGAGTCTAACGGACTTGTTCTTCACAGCACATACTCGAATCATTCGCCATATAATACCTGTGATCACTATGGAGTTGATGAGTGTAATATATGGGGTGATTATTTTTACATGGAAGCGCTCACAAGACTTTTGAAGGATTGGAAGCAGTATTGGTAAAGAAATAAAAAGGAAAGGACGAGGACACTATGAGCAAAATACTTAGTATTGACAGTCCATTGTGGATGATACTCAACAAGCTGACAGATACAATTGTGTTATCACTCTTGTTTATCCTGACAAGTATTCCGATTGTGACGATGGGGTCATCGCTATGTGCTCTTTATTACATGATGTTCCGGATTGCCGATAATACGGAGGGACATGTTGTTCGTGGATATTTTAAAGCATTTAAGGAGAATTTTAAGAAATCCACACCGGTATGGCTTGTGTGTCTTTTTATCGGACTTGTCCTTGTAGGAGATATCTATATATGTGTCAGGATGCAGACACCGGCAGCAGGCTTCATTCTTGCGGTGGCAGGCGTGATAGCGGTTATATATATGATGCTTGTGCTCTATATGTTCCCTATGCTTTCAAAATGCATGGCAGACACAAGACAGCTTGTGTTTATGGCTTTTATGATGTCTATAAAGGAATGGTGGAGAACAATCTTTATGCTGTTTATAACATTTATAATGTTAGCTGTCGGAGTGTTCGTTACAGCGCCTTTTCTCATTGTAGCGCCGGGAGTGATAGCACTCTCACATGTATATATATTCAGAACTATATTTACAAAATACGGAATGAAAGAGGATGAGAAGATATGTCAGAGCTCTCTTTAAAGGTAATTGATAAATCAGGAAAGACACGTTTTGTGGCAAGCGGAGACAACGAAGTGGTTCTTGTGAACACATCCGAGTATCAGGAAGGTGACAGAATAAGCCTTGAAACCGGAGAAAAGAATATATATGTGTGGTTTCAGGCAGATGATGCACTTGGTGAGTCGCTTGTATACATAACTGACAATATCTCTTTTGATATACCTTTTGGCGAGAAAAGAATAAGCTATTCTCCAAAAGCGTTTATGGGAAGTTCACATTATATGCATGCCAGAGTGGCACGCGAGGATGAACTCAAATGCTACAGAAACCTTGCATTCAATATATATGACCAGCATGGTGACACGCATTGCTTCCCACATGCATATGCCAATGTGGAGACGAGAGGTGAGTCGGTCTTTGCTGCAAGAAATGCCATAGATGGTGTGATTGCCAATCTTTCACATGGCGAGTGGCCTTATGAATCATGGGGAATCAACAGAAATCCTGACGCTGAGATGACTATTGACTTTGGAAGAGAAGTCACAGCAGACAAGATTGTGCTTTATACAAGGGCGGATTTTCCTCATGACAGCTGGTGGACGAATGTCACACTTAAATTTTCCGATGGAACCCATATTGAGTGGGATTTAAGGAAGAGCGTTAAGCCGCATATTCTGGAGTTTGAGCCGAAGAAAATTACATCCGTGACGCTGTGCAATCTTATAAAGGCTGATGACGAATCTCCTTTTCCGGCATTGTCTCAGATGGAAGTCTATGGGTATATCAAGTAGAAAATAAGTAAAAATTATCGTATATTATAATGAAAACAGATAGAGCCGCCGGTTGTTAATAACATTTCGGCAAATAAAGTTTATATTGTTAATTAAAACTGTTATATGTAAGATGCATGTGTATTTCTTACATATGACAGTTTTTTTATATAAGCGTGAAGCGAGAGCGGATTGTCGATATTATTGACTCAGAATTATATTCAAAAGTGTATTTTTGAGTGGCTGTAAATAACATTCCGGATAATCATAGAAAAAATATGTATATTTTTTAAAATTATAGTAATATTTTCAGTAATGTGCTAAAATACATGTAAAATACGAGTGCACTTACACTTATGAGAAATTGGAGGACTGACATGGAGTATGATGAGAAAGAGTTTCAAGCGCGTGCTAACAGAATAGCAAGAGGAATGTGGATTGCTATGGTGACTGTATTGTCATTGGTGTATGGCATGAAGGCTGCAAAAGGGCAGACATCACCGATATATTATTCGATTCTGTTGGCATTGGGCTGGATACCTCTTATAGCTGGAATTGTTATACTGAAGATAAAAGGCGGAAACTGGAAGCAGTTTAAAGATTTTTTCGCTTGGGGATATGGCGTGTTTTATCTTTATATTATGGTTACAACTCCGGGAGCATTTTCTTTTACATATATCTTCCCGGTTGCGAGTATGCTGACTATCTATAAGGATAAGAGATTTTTCCTGCGTTTTTCTTCAATGAACCTGATAATGGTTATTTTGAATATTATTGTGGGTTATTGGAGTGGTCTGAGAGAGCAGAGCTATATTTTTAATTATCAGGTGGAGTTTGGAATTACATTATTATGTTATTTTGGATATATTACGTCAATGAGCCATCAGATATTGTCCGACAGTGCATTATTGGGTTCTGTTAAGGATAATCTCAACCGTGTTATTAAGACCGTGGAGCAGGTAAAGGGAGCAAGCAATACTATAGTTGACGGCGTAACTGTTGTGCGTGAGCTGTCCGAGGAGAATAGGGAAAGTGCAAGTGCAGTAGTATTCAGAATGGAGAACCTTACTGAGAAGAACAATGTTCTCAGCGGAAAGATTGATTCATCCATGGATATGACGCAGGATATCAATGATCAGGTTGAGAATGTTGCGGGTCTTGTTGAACATATCGTTGAGATAAGTGAAAAATCTGCCGAGCATGCAGGCACAAGCTCTAAGCAGCTTGAAGGTGCAGTGGAGGCTACTAACTCAATGGCTAAGCTCTCATCAGAGGTTGAAGAGATACTTAGAGATTTCCATAATCAGTTCGAGCGTGTGAAGGAGGAAACAAGCACAATCGAAGGCATAACATCACAGACAAACCTTCTTGCACTCAATGCATCTATTGAGGCTGCAAGAGCAGGTGATGCAGGACGAGGCTTCGCAGTAGTTGCAGACGAGATTAGAAACCTTAGTACAGGAACTAAGAAATCATCAGGAAGCATTATGGATGCACTTATGCTCCTTGAGTCTACTTCTGATAAGATGACAGAATCAATCACTACAATACTTAAGCTGATTTCTGAGACACTTGATACAATTAAGCTCGTTAATGGCAGCGTAGGAACTATTGCAAGTGATTCTAAGCAGCTTGGAGATGAGATACAGGTTGTTGATTCAGCGATGAAGCATGTTGAGACATCTAATCAGAACATGGTAGAGAATATGAAGCAGGTTCAGGATATCATGGTGAAGATTGTCGAGGGTGTCAGAGAGTCAGAAGAGACAACTAAGACAATGATGAGCAAGTATGAGGAGACTGCCAATAATGTTGCCGGAATAGAGAATGTTGTAGGTAAGCTTGTATCAGAGCTTGGAGCCGGCGGATTCATGAGCGTGGAAGATTTACGCGATGGCATGAGCGTGTCTATATATGAGCAGGGAAGTGATGTTGAATACAGCACAGAGATTGCTGCTGTCAAGAATGGAAAGGTTCTTATCGAATCAACACCAAAGCTTACATCGTTCCTTGGCGATTTCAAGAGTAAGAAGTTCGAATTACATATAATTGTTGACAATGAGGTATATATCTGGAAGGATATATCAATCATCGTTGACAGAGCTTTCCAGGGATTCTTTGAGCCTGTATTAGATTCAAGACCTGAGGTAATGAACAGAAGAAAGTATCCAAGACTTGCAATGAATAACACTTGTGAAGTCACTGTCAAGGGTACAGCACATGCGGCAACAGGACGAGTTGTCAACATAAGTGCAGGCGGTTTTGCTTTTGCAGTTAAGAATGAAGAGTTTAAGAGTGCAATAGGTAAAGAAGTAGAGCTTAAGATTAATGACTTTGATTTGTTAAAGGGCAAGACCTTAAGCGGAATTATTATCCGTTCGACAGACGATGAAGGAACATATATCGTCGGATGTCGTATGCCTGAGGACAATGAAGAGATTATGAACTATGTCAATATGATGATGAAATAATATAGCATATATAGTTTCATAAAAGATTTGCAAAATAAAAGAGCTGTCGTTATAATTGATTATCCGTATTATAGGAAAAATCATGACGATAGCTCTTTTTTGTTGTAATAAAAATCAGATAAGCTTAAGATGCTCCTGTATATATGCTGCGACCTGTCCTGTAGAGAGTTTGAGAGAGAAAGAAAATTCTTCATTCACAAATCGTTCTGTCTCTTTTAAAATCATCTCATCGGATGAACTTAGCTTCTTGCCGCAGGCGGCGAGCTCTTTTTTCTTCGTGTAGATGCAGCTTGCAAGCATAAGCATGTCCTGTTGGTTTTTTGCATAGAGAATCTCTTTAAAGCGTTCCATTCGGGTTCTTCTGTCATCAGGCCATATTATGTACTGTGTGCGTACATTGTCAAGAATTGTATCAATTTCCTCCTTGGACATAATGCGACGCATTTTTTTTGTCAGCTTTTCATTGTCTACGGGAACATATACAAAAGAACCGGGATTTCCAATAGGACGGAGTACATAGCAGATACGCTCATTGTCCCAGTAGTCGAATTTCTTGGCGGTGATATCTTCTATGAAACATACACCGGCATTGTCGTAGACGATGTGATCAGATTTTTCAAAATTTGCCATCATTTCACCATACCCTTTTATCGTTGAATTGCACACATAGCTACTTATCTTATTATACACTATTTTAGCAGAAAATGTAAGTTGAAAAATTGTTGTTATGGTTGTGTTAATGACACAATATGTGGTACAATATATTTCAAATTATGATGAAATATAAGATGAGATATAAGTTCGGATAATGCTTAATAGATATCTGTGAAACATAATATTTTGCATAAATGTCCATGCAAAGATTTTTAAATTGACCGAGCTGAGAGCGTGGGATACTTCTTGAATGGAGGACAAGCAGATGGAACTTAGAACGAGTTTGATAAATTGCAGCTAATAATATTTTATAAATAAAGGAAATAATTGATGAGCAAAGAAAATATTAAAAAATTGATAGATATAGATAAGATGGATGTCCATGCAAGAGAAGTTTTAGGTGCTGTAGTCGGGCTTGCAAAGACATGCGGAAATAATCCATATACGGATGACACGATAAAGCTTATGTGTGATATTTTATTAAGATTATATAGTAATTGCGATGTTGAAGGTAATGTATTATATGATACATCAGGGACCGAGGCATCACAGTTTATAGAACAGCTTCACAAGGAGAAATATAATATATCACCAAGCTGTGCTGTATGTCAGGCAAGATGTGGCAATACAGATGATTATGATATTTCGCTTATTCTGGATGAGGAGTCCGATAAGCTTGAAATTAAGGAAGAGCTTATATATCATGCAGTGAAGCTTGCAGGTGCGGCGCATAATGACAACAGCCTGTATTTTAATGATGAGTACAGGCTTGTATTTATCGGTGTGCTCACTGTTCTTTCATATGATATGTCAATGAAGGGACTTGAAAATGCAGCTTTGCAGACAAAAAAATGGGAGATGAATTGATATGGTTACATTACATTTGATAGGTGATTCACTTGTCACAGCGTATGGAAGTGATGAGGAGAATATTATAGGCGGATGGGGCGACCATCTTGGATGCTTTTTTGATGCTAAGAAGGTTGCTGTCCGTGATTATGCACAGGCAGGAAGAAGCACAAGAAGCTTTTTGAACGAGGGGCGTTTTCTGGATGATGAGAGATTTGGTACAACGGATTTTCCATATCTTGGACCTGTCTACCCGCAGATAAAGCCGGGCGATTTTGTTTTCATCGAGTTTGGACATAATGATGATGACAGCCGCGAGAAAGTGAACCTCTTTGACAGAATGACGCCGCT
>ENA-OOZN01001029-OOZN01001029.1-human-gut-metagenome-genome-assembly--contig:-NODE-1029-length-21005-cov-2.851074_pt1 | contig 21005 bp, 13 predicted proteins | sample MGYA00241187_ERZ501397 | MGnify/ENA primary metagenome ERZ501397 (study PRJEB25962, sample SAMEA2042921) | human gut metagenome | biome: human gut; feature: human-associated habitat; material: faeces... | reverse complement strand
GGAGTTCAGAGATCGGACATACGGAAGAAGAGAAACACTGACAGTCGGCGAGACAGCCGGTCTGACTCCGGAGACGCTGCTTTCGTTTATTTCCTTAGAAGATGGTGTATTTTCTATGGTGTTTGAGTTCTCCTGGTGCCAGCTGGAATTGAAGGGACCGAACTATTTCTGGTATGACCGACAGGAGTGGACGCCGGAGGATCTGAAAAGAGAGCTGTTTTCCAGTCACGAAATGGCAGGAGACAGGGGATGGTTTGGTGTTTGCACAGAAAATCACGATCAGCCCAGATCGATCGACCATTATTTGCCCCTGGAGGGAAGAAACTATTATGGGGCAACGATGCTCGCATCCATGTATCTGCTGCTGAGGGGCACGCCGTATGTCTATCAGGGACAGGAGATCGGAATGAGAAACTGTGCGTATGCGTCGATGGATGATTACAATGATGTGTCCACTCATAATCAATATAACCGCGCACTGGCAGACGGATTTTCACCGGAGGAAGCGCTGCGTCTGGTTCAGCTGGAAAGCCGGGACAATGCGCGGACACCGTTTCAATGGGATGATACAGAAAATGCCGGATTTACAACAGGAAAACCTTGGTTAAAGGTAAATCCCAACTATACAGGGCTGAACGCAGCACAGGAAGAGAGAGACGAGGATTCCGTGCTTACATGGTATAAGAAGATGATCGGGCTGCGCCTGCACTCCCAGTGGTCAGAGCTGATCAGCGAAGGAACCTTTGCACCGGCTTATCGGGAGGAGAAAAATCTGATCGCATATCGAAGAAGCTTTGAAGGCAAAACGTTGCTCGTACTGTGCAACATGCAGCCGGAAGAACGCGAGTTGACTCTGGTGGCTGATCCCGGACAGGTGATTGCAGACAACTATAAGGAAGCTGCTTTTACAGGTAATACGGTGCGTCTGCGCCCGTATGAGGTTCTGATCGCAGAGGAAGCATAACAGAAGGAGCCGATACAACGGCAGAAGGTGAGGAACTTATGCAGAGAAAAAATAATATCGTCCTGCGGCTGCACAGACAGAGAAAACCGGAGCAGGTGCTTTTGCCCCTTGTCCGGGAAGATAATGGAGAAGCTTTGCGGGTTATTTTGGAAAAGCAGGACAATGTGACAGCGGAATTTATCTATAGAACAGAAAAAAAGGTCAGATCCGGCTGGCTGAAGCTGGAAATTGAGCAGGACGGCTGCCGGAGAAGTGATAATCTGGAGGAAGAGCTTCCGGTTATTTTGGAAGTGGAAACGGATATCCGGCCGGAGGCGATGACCGCAATGTATCTTTTAAACGACTGGTGGACAAGACCGGCATTTATCAATGACTTTTCGGAAATCCCGGAGCTGACACAGGCGATTTACGGAAAGCTGAGAAACGGATACTTTTTCCTGCTTCCAATGCCGGGAAAACAGTTTAAGACACAGGTGAAGCCCGGAAGAGAGAATACGCTTATTTTCGGAATGAGCGCCTGCAAGGGCGGGATCAGCAAACTGGACGAGCCTGTTTATGCATATGCGGAGGCGGACAGTCTGCAGGAAGCGGTTCATGCGTGTATGGCCTGGGCGGCAGAGTATCACGGAATCCGTTTGAAAGAGGAACGGAATATGCCGGAGATGCTGAAATATCTTGGCTGGTGCAGCTGGGATGCATTTTATACGGAGATCAGTGAAGAAAAGGTTCGCGCAAAGGGCAGAGAATTTGCGGAAAAAAATGTGCCGGTGCGCTGGATGCTGATGGATGACGGCTGGCTGTCGGTGCATGGAGACGCACTCTATGACCTTGCGCCCGAAAAAGAAAAGTTCCCCAACGGATTTGCTCAGATGATCCGTGATATAAAGCGGGATACACAGGTGGACTGGTTTGGTGTCTGGCATGCGCTTGGCGGCTACTGGGGCGGAATCGAGCCGGGAAGCGACCTTGCAGCAAAAGAGCAGGAGCATTTATATCAAAATGCACCTGGAAAGCTGATCCCGTGGCCGGATGCAGCCAAGGGCTACGGCTTTTACCGGGATTGGTATGAATATCTGAAGCGGGAGGGCATCAGCTTTTCCAAAGTGGACGGACAGAGCGCCGTACATAATTATTTTGAAAATGATCTTCCACTGATGACAGCGACGCGGGGAATGCACGGGGCGCTGGAGGGCGCGGCAGCGTATTTTGACGGTGCAGTGATCAACTGTATGGGAATGGCGGCAGAGAACATGTTTTCCCGTCCTCAGACAGCGGTTGCACGAAACAGCGATGATTTTGTACCAAAACGGGAGGATGGATTTGCAGAGCATTTGCTCCAGAATGCATACAATACACCCTACCAGGGCGAGCTGTATGTATGCGACTGGGATATGTTCTGGACAAGCCATGAGGATGGTCTGCGCCACAGCCTGCTGCGTGCGATCAGCGGAGGACCGGTGTATTTCAGCGATCGGATAGGAGAAACAGCCCCGGAGGTTGCAGCGCCGCTCTGCTATGCGGACGGAAGGCTGCCGCAGCTCTTACGGGCGGCAAGACCGACACAGGATTGTATGTTTCGTGATCCCAGAAAAGATGGCGTGCTGAAGCTGACAAATGTCGGAGCATATGCAAATGGTAAGATCGGCGGAGTGATTGCCGTTTATAATCTGACCCATCAGGAACAGACCTATCGGATCGGTGCATCGGATATTCCGGAGCTTTCCGGAAAAAACTGCTGGATTTATGATTGTCGTAATCAGACTGCTGCGGACTGCAGTGCAGAAGAAGGCAGAGAATACCGCCTTGCAGCGGGAGACTTTACCTGGTTTTTGTTTGTAGAGGACACAGAGGGGAAAACCTTTGTGGGACTTGTGGATAAATACATCAGCTTTGATGCGGTACTGTGGATGCATGAGATCGGCGGCAGGCTAATGGGCGAAATCTGTGGCGGAAAGACCGTCGGATTTTTATCCAAAGAGCCTGTAAAGCGTGTGCTTTGCAACGGAGAGGATGTAACAGCGCAGGTGGAGAAAAAGGATTGCCTGTATTTGCTTGAGCTAAACGGACAGAATGCGGTAGTTGAAGTGGAATAAAAATCGCAGCACAACGCTGGCGGGGCGCTGTGACATCCGCGTTCGAAATTGAAATAAAATCTGCTGTGCCCGCCGCGCGGCAAAAGGAGAGGAAAGAACATGAAAACAGCGCAGGAATATCAAAAAAGACTGCAGCGCCATTTGGATGAGCTCAAATGGCTGTACTGCGAATTATATCCGGGAAGAGAGGATATGTTTACTCAGTTATGTGAACAGATGGAAGCATGGTATCAGGATCGCCCGGAATCAGAAAAGAAGCTGGACCGGGAGCGGGAACAGGAGCCTGCATGGTACAGCCGCCAGGATATGCTTGGTATGATGCTGTATATCGATGCTTTTGCCGGCAATTTGAAGGGTGTGAAGAAAAAGCTGCCTTACCTGGAAGCATGCAACGTAAACTACCTGCATCTGATGCCGTTTTTGGACACCCCGAAGGGAAAAAGTGATGGAGGCTATGCGGTAGCAGATTATCGGAAGGTGCAGCCGAACCTGGGTACGATGGAGGAGTTGGCTTCTCTGTGCAGCGCCTGCCATGAGAAAAAGATGAGCGTATGCATGGACTTTGTAATGAATCACACATCGGAAGACCATGAGTGGGCAAAGCGCGCACTGGCAGGAGAAAAGGAATATCAGGATCGGTATTTCTTCTATGATACACCAGACATTCCGCAGGAGTTTGAAAAAACCGTGCCCCAGGTATTTCCGACAACGGCACCCGGTAATTTTACCTGGAGGGACGAGTGCAAAAAATATGTTATGACGTCCTTTTATCCCTATCAGTGGGACTTAAACTATTCCAATCCGGTGGTTTTTAACGAGATGGTTTATAATATGCTGTATCTGGTGAATCAGGGAATTGATATCGTCAGGATCGATGCAGTCCCCTATATCTGGAAGCAGCTGGGGACAGACTGCAGAAACCTGCCGCAGGTACACACCATTGTGCGTATGATCCGTATGATCACGGAAATCGTTTGCCCCGGCGTTGTACTGCTGGGTGAGGTTGTTATGGAGCCTGCCAAGGTTGTCCCTTATTTCGGAACGCTCGAAAAACCGGAATGCCATATGCTTTATAACGTAACAACGATGGCATCAACCTGGCATACCGTTGCGACAAAGGAGGTTGCGCTGTTAAAACAGCAGATGGACGTGGTAAACAGTCTGCCGAAGGAATATGTTTTCCTGAATTATCTGCGCTGCCACGACGATATCGGCTGGGGATTGGACTATGATTTCTTAAAACCCTCCGGGATTCAGGAGATTCCGCATAAGAAGTATCTGAATGAATATTTCCGGGGCATGGCAGCAGGCAGCGATGCGCGGGGAGAGCTGTATAATGATGATCCTGTATTACAGGATGCGAGACTTTGCGGAACGACGGCATCCCTGTGCGGTCTGGAGACTTCGCTGCAGGCAAAGGATCCGGCGAGAATTGAGCGTGCCATTCAGAAAATCCTGATGCTCAACGCTTATCTGTTTATTCAGTCCGGCATTCCGGTTATATACAGCGGAGATGAGATCGGTCAGCTCAATGATTATTCCTATAAGGATGATCCGGATGCAGACCGTGCGGCGGATTCCCGTTATGTACACAGAGGACATTTCCGTTGGGAGCTGGAAAAGAAAAGAGCAGAAAGGGGTACTGTCCAGAACCGGATTTTCGAGGGAATGCAGAAGATGGAAAAAGCCCGCTTTGCATGTGGTCCGTTTTCCGGAAAGGCTGCTGTATGGACCTATGACACCTATAACAGCCATGTGCTGTGCATCTGCAGACAGCTGAAAAACGAGATGGTTGTCGGCGTGTTCAACTTCTCGGATGAGCCCCAGACGGCATGGATCGACATGGGAGAAATGCCCTTTCAAGATCTGCTCGGAAAAGGGGAGTGTGTTTTACGTAATGTCATCCTGCCCGGCAATGGCTACGGCTGGTATTATAAAACCTGGGAGGAATAAGTCTTTCTGGTGCAGCGCAGCTCCAGCTTTTGCAGGAGCTGCGAAGGAGAAAAGATTCGGCAGTCGATGGTGTGGTGACGCACACTGCAGCCGGGTATATTGGCAGGAGGAAAGCAGCAATGGCGATAGAAGAATTACTTGGACAGCTAACGTTGGAAGAAAAATGCAGTCTGCTGTCAGGCTCTGCGTTCTGGTATACGCAGGCAGTTGAGCGCCTTGACATCCGCAAGCTGATGCTGACGGACGGACCGCACGGTCTGCGTAAGCAGGTAGAGAATGCGGATCATCTGGGCTTGAATAAAAGCGTTCCGGCAACCTGTTTTCCGCCGGCAGCAGCGTTGGCAGCTTCCTGGAATGAAGAGCTGATCTATGAGATGGGAGAAGCGCTTGGAATCGAGTGCCGGGCGGAAAATGTAGATGTCTTATTGGGACCGGGGGCGAATATCAAACGCTCGCCTCTGTGCGGACGGAACTTTGAATACTTTTCCGAAGATCCGTATCTGTCTTCTCGACTTGCAAAGGCACATATCACAGGGCTGCAGAGCAAGGGAGTCGGCGCTTCGATCAAGCATTTTGCGGCGAACAATCAGGAGACGAGGCGCCTGACGATCAATGCAAAGGTGGATGAACGGACACTTCGGGAAATTTATCTGGCAAGCTTTGAAACTGCGATCAAAGAAGGAAAGCCCTGGACGGTCATGTGTGCCTATAACTGGTTAAACGGTGAGTTCGGTTCGGAAAATAAGAAAGTATTGAATGATGTTTTGCGGGACGAATGGGCCTATGAAGGTCTGGTCGTTACGGACTGGGGCGCGACGAACGATCGCGTCAAGGGACTGGAGGCCGGTCAGGATCTGGAAATGCCGTCTTCGGGAGGTGTCAATGACCGTGCGGTATTGGAGGCTGTGCAGGAAGGAAAAATTACCGAAGCACAGGTAGATGTTTCAGTTCGCCGACTGCTTGAGCTGATCGCAAAGGCAGATGAAAAGCCGCCGGTAGAGCCGTTTGTTCCAAAAACCCATCATGAACTGGCACAGAAGATCGCATCGGAATGTATTGTGCTTCTGAAAAATGAAGAACAGCAGCTTCCGCTTGCCAAAACGGAAAAAATAGCGCTGATCGGTGAGTTTGCGGTAAAGAGCAGGATTCAGGGCGGTGGAAGCTCCCATATCAACCCGACATTTCTGGATACGCTGCTGGAGGAAATGCAAAAGCGCGGCGGCGATGCTGTTTTATATGAAAAAGGATTTTCTGTGGATGCGGAAAGTCTGGATGAAGCAGAACTGGAACGGGCGATTGCGGCGGCAAAGGCAGCAGACAAGGTTGTTTTATGCATGGGACTTCCGGAAAGCTATGAGACAGAGGGACTTGACCGTAAGCATCTGAATCTGCCCGGTGCACAGCTGGAAATGATCCGTGTGCTGAAGCAGTATAATCCGAATCTGATCGTTGTATTGAATAATGGTGCTCCGGTGGTGATGCCGTTTGAAGACGATGTAAAAGCGATTGTAGAAGGCTACCTGCTGGGACAGGCGGGAAGCGGTGCCATGGCGTCGATCCTTTACGGAGAGGTAAATCCCAGCGGTAAGCTGGCAGAGACTTTCCCGATGCGTCTGGAGGATACTCCTGCATACCTGAATTTCCCGGGAGAGGGCTATCAGGTGGAATACCGGGAGGGTGTCTTTGTCGGATACCGCCATTATGATTCGAAAAAAATCCGTCCGCAGTTTGCATTTGGCGAGGGCTTAAGCTACACGACCTTTTCCTATGGCAGCATCGAAACGGATCAGGAGAGCATTTTGGATACCGATCAGCTGCGTGTTAAGGTGAGGGTGACCAATACAGGGAAACGTGCCGGAAAAGAGACGGTGCAGCTCTATGTTCACGACTGCCAGAATGAAATCATTCGTCCGGAGAAGGAGCTGAAAGGCTTTGTAAAGCTTTCTCTGGAGCCGGGAGAAACCAAAACCGCAGAGTTTGTGCTGAATAAAAGAAGTTTTGCCTACTACGATGTGGAGCAGAAGGATTTTCTGGTGCAGAGCGGGCAGTTCGAAATTTTAGTCGGTGCATCGAGCCGGGACATTCGCCTGAAAAAGACCGTTACAGTGACTTCGACAGCGAAGATCCACAAGCATTTCCATGCCAATACAACCTTTGGTGAGTTGTATGCATATCTGCCGACCAGACTGATCGCAGAGGAAAGGATGGATTATTTTAAACGGGAGTCCGGTATTGATTTCGAGATGGGAGAAAATGCGGAGGACTTCGCATTCCGTGTGATCTGCGACTTTCCGCTGAAAACTCTTGTAACCTTTACAGAGGGACGCTATAGCAGAAAACAGCTGGCAGAGCTTCTGGAACAGGTCAATAAGATTGGCGAGGGTTGAGAAGAGTACGGAAAATGACTTGTATCTTTCCTGAAAGTTGTGCTATAATCCAATCTTTGACAGTTGAGTAAAAATAAAATCGCTGTAGCCCTTGTATTTACTGGGCTGCGGCGATTTTTTTCTTCGTTGCGAACTATAGTATTTTATTCTTTTCCTTACCTTTTTTGATTATGCAACTGTCAAACTCCCGATTTTTGCTGCCGTATTTTTCACGACTTGTCAGAATGAAAAAAGCTGTTATAATGAAGTTGTCAAGGCAGAGCGCTTTGAATCTATTCTATCATCACTATATTCATATTAAAAATGCGAAACGGGCTTATAACGGTTGCAGCGTTTCCATTTTCCAGGGGTACAGCATAGATGGGCTGTGCGCTTCATGACGGCAGGACTGCCGGAATTCAATTTGTTTGGGACAAGAGAATAATGCGCAGCGGAGAGGAATCATTTGAAAAGGATACTTTGACGGAATACTGTGGGGAGGTTGTGTGGAAGTGGTTACAATTTCTTAAATGTGCCGGGTATCGTAAATTTTTAGGTGTGATAGATTTCTGCTGGAAAGAGAGAAGAGGAGTGTGGATGGGAAGACAAAATGACGCATTTGTGGGGTATTTAAACCGGGATGAAATTTTGGCAGACTTGTACAATGGGTGCCTGTATGAAGGGGAGGAGGTGATCTTGCCGGGGCAGTTGAGCGAGGTGCAGAAAAACTATTCGAGGACATTGATGAACTACGGCAGAAATGGACTGAGAAAACACCGGGAACGGGACGCTATTAAAATGTTTTCGAACCGGAAAATGATGGTGCTGTTGGCAGCGGAAGCACAGAACAATCTGCACCTTGCGATGCCGTTTCGGTGTATGGAATACGACACGGAGGAATACAGCAGGCAACTAAAGAAACTGTACGAGGAGAACAGCGGGATGCTGACAGACAGCACAGAATATTTAAGCCGCCTAAGGCGGACGGATCGGTTGATTCCGGTCGTTACGCTTGTGATTTACCATGGAGAGGAGGAGTGGAATGCGCCAAAGAGGCTAAGTGATATGCTCAAGCTGCAGGGGATTGATGAAAAGCTAAAGAGCCTGATCACAGATTACCCGATCCATGTATTTTGTTTAAAAGACCTGCAGGAAGAGTATTTCCATACAAATCTGCGGGAACTGATCGGACTGATGAAACGACAGAAAAACAAGGAAGAGCTTCGGAAATATTGCAAAGACAATGAAGAACGGATCAGTCGGATGGACGCGTCCGCATACGATATGATTTGTATTATGTTAAACAGGGAAGATTTATTGGAAAAGAAAACGAAATATTTAAAGGAAGAAAGCGAGGAATATGATATGTGTAAGGCTATGGAAGACTGGGCAGAGGAGTGTAGAAATGAGGGAAGAGCGAGTTTGCTGGAGCTGATTTCCAGGATGGCGGCAGGTGGAGATGCAGAATTTATTGTCCGTTTGTCGGAAAAAGAGGTGATGGAAGCGATGACAAAGAAATATGAGATGGAAGAAATATTAAAGTAAAGTTTTGGTTTTGAAAATGGTACGCGTGGCGCATCAACACCATCTGCCATGAAAAGAGGAAGCAACCACTGAAAATGACTTGTATCTTTCCTGAAGAGTGTGATATAATCATACAGTTACAAAAAGTAGTTTTCAAAACTATATGTTGTGTGAGGCACTTATGCAGAAAAAGGTACAGATCATCAGTGACGGTTCTCAGGATTTATCGCCGGAGCTATCCAAAGAAAAGGATATTGAGGTTGTTCCCTTTTATGTTTCGTTTGACGGGGAACACTATTATAAAGAAATAGAAGAGATCACAGTACGCGATTTTTATCAGCAGATGGTGGATCATCCGGATGTGTTCCCGAAGACATCCATGCCGTCTGTACAGGATTTTTATGAGGTGTTTGAAAAATCTGTAAAAGAAAATATTCCGGTGATCTGCATTTGCATCACGGCGAAGTTCAGTGGCTCTTTGCAGTCGGCAACTACAGCAAAGGATATGATCCTGGAGGAGTATCCGGAGGCAAAGATTGCGGTCATTGATTCGACATTTGATACGGTACTGCAGGGACTGTTTGTGCTGGAAGCGTGCAGACTGCGGGATCTCGGACTGGAATATGAGCAGATTACAGAAGCTCTGCTTTCGATCCGGGAGAGCGGCAGGATCTTTTTTACGATCGGCAGCATTGATTACTTAAAGCATGGCGGACGCATTGGAAAGCTTGCGGGAATTGCGGCCAGTGCGTTGAAAATCAAACCTCTCATCACACTGAAAGAGGGAGAAATTTTCAATTCCGGCATTACCAGAAGCCGTCAGAAATCGATGCAGAAGGTTGTGGAGATGACGGAAAAATACCTGGATGAGGTACAGGCAAAGCCGGGAGAATACAGCTTTTGTATCGGCTATGGCTATGACTATGAAGAGGCTGTCGGCTTCCGGGAGATGTTGAAGGACCTGATCCGGGAACGGCTTGGAATTGAAGAAATCGGCATTTATCAGATCGGTGCAACAATTGGAGTGCATACCGGACCGTATCCCATCGGGATTGGAATTGTCCGGCATGCCAAGGTGTAGCTCAGGATTTTAAACGTGCATGACAGGAACAGGAGGGACAGCTCTCCTGTTCTTTTTTTGTCGTGCTGCGGCGGGACAAAACGTTGTCGCTTTCGCAGCATGCCGCGGACGGAGTGTTCTGCAACACGGCATTTGGTGCAGAAGCTGTAGAGGATGCAGCCATAGCATGGCTGTCGGTCATCGTACATGCCGGCGTAAGCCCTTCGTCCTGCATCAGGGCGCTGCCCCAACGATACATCGCTTCGAGAATCGGGAAAAGGCTTTCACCGAGCGCCGTCAGCGAGTAATCAACGCGGGGCGGAACGACAGGATAAACTGTGCGGGAAATCAGACCGTCTTCTTCCAGTTCGCGGAGCTGCTGGGTCAGCATTTTAGGCGTCGCTTCGGGGACGAGACGGTGCAGCTGGTTGAAGCGCAGCGTCTGACCGGTCAGGTGCCAGAGCAGCAGCGCTTTATATTTGCCGCCGATTAAGCGGATTGTAGCGGAAACGGGGCAATTTTTATTGACCGAGGGATTTTCTTTTGAAGCCATAGCGATTTCTCCATTCTTATTCATGACAATAGAATGCTCGCAGAGTGTGCATTCTATTGTTGTGAGGTGAACACTATCCTTTTGGGTAGTATATTACAAAATAGTGCATTCTTTATTTTTTGTGCCTAATTGTTATAATGGTAGCAGAGGATAGAAAAAAAGACAAGATGAGTTCTTTAAGGGCAGCCTTTAAAAGCTGTAAAGCAGGAAAGACTATACAGGACGGCTGCAGAATGGAGATATATGAAAAAAGAAACCTATGATATTACCGGCATGTCATGTGCGGCATGCTCAGCGCGAATTGAAAAGGGAATTTCCGGAATGGAGGGCATGCAGCAATGCAGCGTCAATCTGCTGAAAAACAGCATGACGGTTTCCTATGATGAAGCCGAACTGGATTCCGGAAAAATTATTCATCAGGTAGAAGACATCGGCTATGGCGCTTCGCTTCACCAGACACAGGGCAGCAAAACGACAGGAGCATCAGGCAGAGGAAAAAACGGTGCAACAGATGCGGCTGCGGAAGCAGCAAAGCAGATGAAGCAGAGACTGATCGTTTCGTTAGTCTTTACGATCCCGCTGTTTTACATTTCGATGGGACATATGGCTGGCTGGCCGCTGCCGTCGTGGCTGCTGGGAGCAAGAAATCATATGATTTTTGCATTTACCCAGTTTTTGCTGGTGCTGCCGGTTTTGATTGCAGGCGGACATTATTTTAAAAACGGATTGAAAAATCTGTGGCATCGCTCTCCGAATATGGATTCGCTGATCGCATTGGGCTCCGGCGCGGCGTTTGTGTATGGCATCTATGCGATTTACAAAATCGCCTGGGGCTTTTCCATCGAAGATATGGATATGGTCGAGACCTTTGGCATGAATTTGTATTTTGAATCCTCGGCGATGATCCTGACACTGATCACTCTGGGAAAATTCATGGAGGCCCGGGCAAAATCCAAGACGTCCGAGGCGATCACGAAGCTGATGGATCTGGCACCGAAGACCGCGAAGGTATTAAGGAATGGACAGGAAGAAGAAATTTCTGTAGACGATGTACAGAATGGAGATATTCTGGTTGTCCGGGATGGTGATACGGTTCCGGTGGATGGAAAAATTACAGAAGGCTTTGCTTCTGTGGATGAATCTGCGATCACCGGCGAAAGCCTTCCGGTGGACAAGCAGACCGGAGATCCTGTGACCGGAGGTACGATCAACCGAACCGGATATTTTCAGATGGAAGCAACTGCGGTTGGAGAACATACGACACTGTCAAAGATCATTCAGCTGGTAGATGATGCGACATCCTCCAAAGCGCCGATTGCAAAGCTGGCGGACAGGGTCAGCAGTGTGTTTGTGCCGGTTGTCATTACAATAGCGCTGTTGGCGGCAATCCTTTGGCTGCTTGCCGGTCAGAGCTTTGAGTTTGCACTTTCTGTTGCGATTTCTGTGCTGGTAATTTCCTGTCCGTGTGCCCTCGGACTGGCAACGCCTACGGCGATCATGGTGGGAACCGGACGGGGTGCGGCGAAGGGTATTTTGATCAAATCTGCGGAAGCGTTGGAGATTACACATAGCATCGATACGGTTGTTCTGGATAAAACCGGCACGGTAACCCAGGGCAAGCCGGTTGTGACGGACGTGATCGCGCTGGAAGCAGACGGAAAAGCAGCAGGTGAAAACACGCAGGCGTATACAGAGCTTTTGCAGCTGGCCTTTTCTCTGGAAAAAATGTCCAGCCATCCGCTTGCAGAGGCGATTGTCAAAAAAGCGGAAGCATGCTCAGCAGCGTTCCAGGAGGTTTCGGATTATGAGATGATCCCGGGACAGGGCATTGCGGGAACGATCGACAAGGCACGATGCCTTGCGGGAAACCGAAAACTGATGGAAACCAACCGGATCGACATTTCCGTAGCGGCAGGATTGCAGGAGAAACTGGCGGATGAAGGCAAGACGCCGTTGTATTTTGCGCAGGGAGGAAAGTTCCTCGGCGTGATTGCTGCTGCGGACGTTGTAAAACCCACCAGCAGGGAGGCAATCGCCAGACTGCAGGAGATGGGAATGGACGTCATTATGCTGACCGGCGACAATGCAAGAACGGCAGAGGCAATCAAAAAACAGGTTGGCATCAAGACGGTTATTGCGGATGTGCTTCCGCAGGATAAAGAGGAAAAAGTTCGTCGGCTGCAGGAGCAGGGACATAAGGTTGCGATGGTGGGAGACGGTATCAACGACGCGCCGGCACTGGCGAGGGCGGATGTCGGAATTGCGATCGGCGCAGGAACAGATGTGGCGATCGAATCAGCGGATATCGTACTGATGAAGAGCGATCTGATGGACGCAGCATCTGCGGTAAGCTTAAGCCGTGCGGTGATGCGCAACATCAAGCAGAACCTGTTCTGGGCATTTTTCTACAATGCGATCGGCATTCCGGTGGCAGCAGGCGTGTTGTATCCGGCGTTCCATATTTTATTAAACCCGATGATCGGTGCGGCGGCGATGAGCTTCTCTTCTGTATCCGTCGTATCGAATGCGCTCCGCCTCCGGTTCTTTACGCCGAAGTGGAAGCATGAGAGCGGTACTGCAGATTTGCAGACAACCGGAAATGGCGGTATGATGGAGCAAAGCACGGCAGCCGCGGAAATTGCGGATAGAATAGCCCAAAATGATGAATCAAAAGGAGAGATTACCATGAAAAAAACAATCAAAATCGAAGGCATGATGTGTCAGCACTGCGTAAAGGCAGCAACAAAAGCGCTGGAGGGCGTAGCGGGCGTGACCGCTGTAACCGTAAGCCTGGAGGATAAGCAGGCAGTTGTAGAAGGCACAGCAACCGATGAAGCGTTGACTGCAGCAATCGTAGATGCCGGCTACGAAGTGAAGGGGATAGAATAAAATCTTGACAGCTCCTTTCCTGATTCTGTATAATGGGTAAAGTAAACATGTCAAAAGCGGATTGCCTGAAATAAAGCAGAGAAAACGGCTTTGTATAAAGTTCGCTTCGCACAGGATTTATTTCAGACAGGGAAGGAACCGAATTTCATGGATAACGCGGACCCTGACGGGGAAACGAATTTTCTGAATTCCAATCACAATACAAAATGGACAGAGTCTGTGCTCTGTTGGAGAAAGCTATAGGAGGCATAGCCTGTTGGGAGTTCCCAATGGGTTATGTCTCTTTGTCGTAGAAAAAGGAGAGATTTTAAATTCATGGTAAAACTACTTTTGTTACTGATCATTCTGATTCTGGTCAATGCCTTTTTGGCGGCGTCCGAGGTTTCCGTTGTATCGCTGAATAAAAACAGGCTACGGGAGCTGGCAGAGGACGGCGATCGGAAAGCACAGCGGCTGCTGAAGTTTGCAGAGGAGCCGAATATTTTTCTATCTACGATTCAGGTCGGGATTACACTGGCAGGATTTCTGGCCAGTGCAGCTGCAGCGGACGGATTTGCAGGCAAATTGATGGCATGGTTGTATGAACGGTTGGGAACAAGCGGCATAAGCCTTTCTGTTTGTCATGTGCTGGCAGTTGTGCTGGTGACAGTTGTGCTTTCGTACTTTGCATTGCTGTTTGGCGAGCTGGTGCCGCGTCGGATCGCGATGCAGCGGCCTGAAGCTGCAGAAAGAATGACCTGTAGTGTAGTCGGTGTGCTGACGGTGGTACTGCATCCGGCAGTATGGCTGTTGTCGAGGTCTGCAAAGCTGATCTTAAAGCTGCTTCACTTTAAAACGGAATCTGTAGAACGCAGCGTTACGGAGGAAGAGATCCGGCGGCTGGTTGACCTTGGCGGGGAAAAAGGAACGATAGACCACGATGAGCAGGAGTGGATTCAAAACGTGTTCCGGTTTGACGACATTTCGGTGCGGGATGCGATGACGAGAGAAGCAGATATGGTCTGTTTTTCGCTGGATGAGGCGGACGAGGACATCATTTCGACGATCCGGGAAAGCGGTTTATCCAGATATCCGGTTTACGATGAAGATATTAACGATATTATAGGTATTCTGAATGCCAGGGATTATCTCCTGGATCGTAAAAATGACAGCCCGTCAGGGTTAAAGGAGCTTTTGCGAGAGCCTTATTTTGTACCGGATACGATTCATGCAGATGACCTGTTCCGGGATATGCAAAAAGGAAAAATCCATATGGCCATCGTTATCGACGAATACGGACAGACGGCGGGGGTTATTACAATGGAGGATCTTCTGGAGGAGATCGTCGGAAATATTTACGATGAGTTCGATTCCGAGGAGCCGCCGGAAATCGTTCAGCTGGAGGACAATTTGTGGAGGATCTCAGGCGGCGCATATGTTGAGGACATTGCGGAAGCACTGGATCTGGATCTTCCGGAGGATATCGATTATGACACGCTGGGCGGCATGATCTTCAGCTGCTTGCGGATCATTCCTGCGGACGGCAGCCAGTTTGATGTGCAGGTCAACGGACTGAATATTCATGTGGAAAAAATGGAGGATCAGAGAGTGGAATCTGCACTGGTCAGCAAGATCCTGCCGGAGAAAGAAGAGGAAGAGTGAGCTGTAACGAACATAAAAAGCCGGTCGGCACAGAAGAATTTTCTTCCATGCCGACCGGCTTTTTCAGATAAGCTATTGTCAGCTTCAGTTCTGATATCCCATCGCTTTGTGCGTTCCGTTTCCTTTTTCAGGAGCGGCCTGTGTGTTGTCAGTAGACTGGCTTTCTTCAGAGCTCTGTGCGGAGGAAAGGGTGATGGTCAGCTCCTTTTCTGTATAAATGCCGCCCTCGCCGGGAGACTGTACCGTAATAGAAACCGCTTCTCCGGCTGCGTAGTACTGCAGCTTTTCTTTCAGCTCCTGAATGGTGCTGACGGTCTTACCATCGAATTTTGTGATGACGTCACCCTTGCGGATGCCGGCCGCTTCTGCACCGCTGCCCGGAGTAACGCTTGCTACATAAACACCTGCGGGGATGCCATAGGCTGCGTTGATGTTGGAATCCACGGTGATGCCTGCGATACCGATGCTGGATTTCTGGCTGTCAGCAACCTTGGTTCTGGTCGTCTCATTCATCAGCTCTTCGATGATGCTGGATACTCTGGTGATGGGGATTGCATAGCCCATGCCTTCCACCTCTGTGCTGGCAAGCTTTGCAGAGTTGATACCAATAACCTCACCCTTCATATTGACCAGTGCGCCGCCGCTGTTACCGGGGTTGATGGCCGCATCTGTCTGGATGTAGGTAGGTGTCTCTTTTGTGGTAACAGTGCTGGAAATGAGGGCATTGCTGTCATCGGAATCCGAAGAGGAAAGGGTACGGTCTGTGGCGCTGACAATGCCGGTTGTAACGGACTGACCATAGCCGAGTGCGTTGCCGATGGCAACAACCTGTTCACCGACCTTTAAGGAATCGGAATCGCCCACTGCAGCCACTGCGATCTGGGACATTGTATCATCGGAAATGCTGGAAAGCGGAACGGCGATGACTGCCAGGTCGTTGTCGGAATCTGTACCCTTGATAGTTGCTTCATAAACGGAGTTGTCAATGAAGCTTGCAGAAAGGGTATCCGCGCCTTCTACAACGTGATTATTGGTGACAATCAGCAGCTCTGTATCGTTTTTCCCAATGATAATACCGGAACCAACGCTGGTGCTTTCTCCCTCCTGAGCCTGACCGCCGTAGCCGAACATGCTGAAATAGTTCTGTACCTCCTGTACAGATTTATTTGTGATGGATACGATAGAAGGCATAACGGATTCCGCAACGCTGGAGACGTCCAGACTTCCGGAGGATGCTGTGCTGCCTGTGCTGACCGGTGTGGTAGCCTTTAACAGGCTGCTGGAAGAGCTTGTTGTCTGGGAAGAAGCGGAAGCACTTTCCGAGGATGCAGCTGTTGAAGCATTGTTCCGATAGCCTGCCGCGTAGTTGACACCCAGAAAGGTACCGGATGCAACGCCGCCAAACAAAACAGCGCTCAGTGCAATTGCACCGGCTTTTTTGGCAATGCGTGCTGCACTCGTATTTTTTTTGCGGGGACGAGTCGGTGCCTGCTGTTCCGGGGTATTGGTATAATGATAATCCTGCTCTCTGTTGTCGAAGCTCTGGTTTTCATTTTCGTACATAACTGTCACTCCTTTTCTTATTCTGCCGGCGAGCTGCCTGATCGGTATCAGTCTGCCGGGAAAAACGGTTCAGCGCAAAGATTTATGCTGAACCATTGGTCTTTCTCTTTATCTGAGAAACAGTATAAAAAGGATTTGTGAGGAATGTGTTGGAAAAGTGTGAGGATTATGAGGAAAAATTGCGAAGGAATTGTGAAAATAGCTGTTGACAGCCGGATGGAGCTTCAGAATACTTTTGTATTCTGAATGGTTCCGGTTTCCCGGAAAATTTCCCATTCGCAGATATTGACCGCATGATCTCCGATGCGTTCGAGGTATTTGGCCAGCATCAGGGCATCGAGGCTCTCTATCGCATCGGAACGATCTTCTTTTATGTGGATAACGATATCATTCTTTACCTTATCAAAAAGCTTGTCGATGATATCATCGGAAGCGATGACATCATTCGCTTTTTTCTGATCCCGGGCGACAAAGGCGCTGACTGCCTCGTGTACCATCTCCCGGGAAGCTGCGATCATTGGCTGCAGATGTCCGGAATAGCGTTCCAGCTGCTTGTGATCCATCTGCTGAATCAGCTCTGCGATATCAGAGGCGTGGTCTCCAATGCGTTCGATATCCGTAACGACCTTCAGAATAGAAGAAACCGTGCGCAGATCCTGTGCGATGGGCTGCTGGGTTGTAATGAGCATCAGGCACTGAGCTTCGATGCTGCGCTCCAGGTTGTTGACATTGCGGTCATCGGCCACGATCCGCTCTGCCAGCTGCATATCCTTGTTTTCGATGGAAAAAAATAAATTTTTCAGGGAAGCTTCAACGAGGTTTCCCATTTCCTCCAGGCTTTCGGAAAGCTGTACCAGCTCTTCACTATATAATTTTCTTGTTGTCATAGATACCTCCATTTAAAATGAAAAATCGCAATATAATGCCTGTTTCCTATGCTGGGAAAGAGAAAAACGGGTAGGGTCTGTCAGGATCAGCCGAACCGTCCGCTGATATAATCCTCTGTGCGCTTATCCTGAGGATGGGAAAAGATCTGCTTCGTATCGCCGAATTCCACCATTTCTCCTACTAGGAAAAAAGCGAGATCGTCAGAAATACGGGCAGCCTGCTGCATATTGTGAGTGACAATGACAACCGTGTATTTTTCCCGCAGGTCTGCCATCAGGTCCTCGATTTTCATTGTAGAGATCGGATCAAGGGCGGAGGTGGGTTCATCCATCAACAGGATTTCCGGTGAAACAGCAAGGGCACGGGCAATGCAGAGACGCTGCTGCTGACCGCCGGAAAGACCGAGGGCAGATTTTTTCAGGCGATCCTTGACTTCATCGAAGATCGCAGCGCTTTTCAGACTGGTTTCAACGATTTCGTCCAGCTGAGCCTTGTTTTTGATACCGTGGATCCTGGGACCGTAAGCGATATTGTCGTAAATGCTCATGGGAAAAGGATTGGGCTGCTGGAATACCATACCGGCTTTTTTACGCAGCAGAGTGACATCTACGTGGGGATCGTAGATGTCCTCGCCGTCAATTTTGACCTCACCGGTGATCTTTACATTGTCCACGAGGTCATTCATACGATTTAAGGTTTTTAAAAAGGTGGATTTACCGCAGCCGGAGGGACCGATAAAGGCGGTGATCGCTCCGGCCTTGATATTCATATTGATGTTTTTAAGGGCGTGATTTTCGCCGTAATACAGATCGAGGTTCTTTGTGCTGATTTTGATATTGCTCATGAATTCTCCATTCTGCAGGCACTGCTGCGTCTGCGTTATCCTCCGGTTAATCGAGTTTGGAAACATCGAATTTCTTTGCGAGTATTTTGGTCAGAAGGTTGATAAAAAGGACGATGATCAGCAGGACAGCGGCAATTCCGAAGGCTGCGTCATATTGTGCCTTGGACATGCTCAAGTACAGCTGGATCGTAAGGGTTCCGCCGGATTCGAAGATTTTTTTGAAAAATCCTGCAAAGGTCTTGGGCAGAAGATAGCCGCTTCCGGCGGTGAATAAAAGGGCGGCGGATTCTCCGACGATACGTCCGATCGCCAGAATCACTCCGGTGATGATGCCGGGCATGGCAGACGGAAGCAGGATTGTACGGATCATGTGCCATTTTGTTGCTCCCATGCCAAGTGCTCCGCTCCGGTAAGAATCCGGAACCGTACGCAGAGCTTCCTGCGTGTTTCGCGTGATCAGTGGCAGGGTCATAAGGCTCAAAGCACCGGTCAGCAGAGAATAACCAAGTTTCAGCGTTGTTCCAAAAAACACGCTTCCGAAAAGTCCGAAAATAATCGATGGGATACCGGAAAGTGTCTCCGTCGTAAATTCAATGATCCTTACGATCTTGCCCGGTTTGGCATACTCATTCAGATAAATGGCACTTCCCACACCGATCGGCGTTGCGATCACCAGCGTGATCACGATGATATACAGCGTATTGACAATATTTCCGGCAATGCCGACCGTTCCTTTTCTTGCACTTGTTACCGTTGTCAGAAACTCCAGGCTGACACTTCCGATTCCTCTTACCGTTACATAACAGATGATCATCAGAAGAACAGAAACTGCTATGGCTGCTGACAGATAAATGCATCCGTACAGGAACTTGTCCATGCCATGTGTTTTTTTATTATAAATTGAATTCTCACTTTGCATCGTCGTCTATTCCCTTCTTCAGTATCCGTGTCAGAACCACATTGATCAGCATGATGAATACAAACAGCACCAGACCGATCGTGAATAAAACCTGTCTGTGTAAATCTGCTGCATATCCCATTTCACTTACGATCGCTGTTGTCAGAAAACGAACCGAATTGAATGGGAACGGCGGATTTACCGAACTTCCTGCTACTAAAGTGATCGCCATTGCTTCACCGATCGCTCTTCCTGTTCCAAGTACGATGGCTGTAATGATACCGGATTTTGCCGCCGGGATCATCACCTTGAAAATAGTCTGGATATGGGAGGCTCCCAAAGCCAGCGATGCTGATTTCAGATTCTGCGGTACTGCTTTCAGTGCAGACTCACTGATATTTATTACCGTTGGGAGGATCATAATCGCCAGTACGATCACAGCTGAAATCAGGTTCGCTCCTCCGGTGAACTGGTGTGTTTTTGAATTTTGAAAGAGAAACAGCTCCAGTTTGTACATTACCGGATTGAGCACCAGGATGCCGACCAGTCCGTAAATAACCGAAGGAATGCCTGCCAGAAGTTCCACCGCCGGTTTTACAACGGCTGCCAGTTTTTTCGGTGCAGCTTCCGCAAGAAAGACTGCGGTCAGAATACCGATCGGCACACCGATCAGGATGGCAAGTGCCGTTCCTACGATCGATGTGAGGATAATGTACAGGATACCGTAGGATGGCGTTGCCGCCGTCGGTGCCCAGACACTTCCAAAGAGAATGTCAAGGAGACCGACTTTGAAAATTGCAGGGGTTCCGCTGATGATCATGTAGAGTGTGATCGAAAAGACTGCCGCAACTGCAACGACCGAACATATGGTAAAGATGATCTGTGCCGTTGTTTCTACCGCCGAGCGGGATCCTTTTGCACTTAAAATACTGAATTTGCTTTTCTTATCTTCCATTCTTTACACCAAGCCTTCGTTTTTTCCAGTTAGTCTACAGTGATCAGACCTACGGAGCTGATCAGATCTTTTCCTTCTGCGGAAGAAAGATAGTCAAACAGTGCCTGTACCGGTTCGCTCTGTTCTGAGATCTCTCCTTTTGTCGCCATAACAAACGGGCGGCTCAGGAAATAATTTCCTGCTTTGATGTTTTCTGCTGTCGGCTCTACACCTTCCAGTTTCAGGGCTTTTACCGTGTCATCCAGGACATCCAGAGATACGTATCCGATGGAGCCCGGTGTGGAAGCTACTTTTGCCATAACAGCTCCGGTGCTGTCCAGTTCGCTTGCATATGTACATTTATCTGCAACATCCAGCAGTTCTTCAAAAGCTCCTCTCGTACCGGAACCTGCTTCACGTCCGATCACAACGATCGGCGCGGAGTCTCCGTCTACATCTGCCCAGTCTGTGATCTCACCTGTGTAGATCTGTGCCAGCTGTTCTTTTGTCAGATTCTCTACTTTTGTATCCGGATTTACTACAACTGCAATACCGTCGATCGCTACAATGTTTTCTACTGCACCATTCTGTTTTTCACTGTCTTCCAGTGCACGGGAAGAGTTTCCGATATCTACGCTTCCGGAAAGAAGGGATTCAATACCTGCGGAAGATCCGGTAAATTCTGCATTTACGGTTACATTCGGATATTTCTCCATAAAAGCTTCTGCAACGGCGTTTGCCAGTTTCTCCATAGAAGTACTTCCTGCCATGGTAATGCTGCCGTTCAAATCTGCGGAAGCTTCGCTTGCTGCCTGTGTATCTTTGGCACTGTCTG
>ENA-OOZN01001024-OOZN01001024.1-human-gut-metagenome-genome-assembly--contig:-NODE-1024-length-21138-cov-4.934450_pt1 | contig 21138 bp, 18 predicted proteins | sample MGYA00241187_ERZ501397 | MGnify/ENA primary metagenome ERZ501397 (study PRJEB25962, sample SAMEA2042921) | human gut metagenome | biome: human gut; feature: human-associated habitat; material: faeces... | reverse complement strand
CGTTCTACCGTCACTCGCGCCTCACGATAGTAAGGCGCGGTTGCAACACGGTGACGAATAGCAGGGGTTCATGGCGAAGCCATGTACACTGCACCCGATTCCGCAGGCTGTGCAGCTCTTCAAGATCGAGACTGCCAATGTCGGGGGTCGAGGGGGACTCCCCTCGTCTTTCTCTGGAGGATTCAAAGGGGGTATTCTCTTCGAAAAGAGAATACCCCCTTTGGTGCCGCGGCGCGCACGCCGCTCCCCCCAACGCGCCCTATGGGCGCGAGAATACGAGTTCCCCTACGGGGAACATTATTTCCTCTCGAGCGAAGCTCGATAAGTAAGCCGCAGGAATGTAGCGTTCAGAATAACGCTGACCACCTCCGCGATCGGGAAGGCGAGCCACACAAGCTCGAGCCGCCCCGTGAGCGAGAGCAGATACGCCGCCGGCAGCAGCACGACGATCTGGCGGCAGACGGAATTGATGAGCGCATAGATGGGCTTGCCGAGCGCCTGACACGCGCTGCCCGCGATGATGCTGAAGCCCGCGAGCGGGAAATGTACGCCGATGATGCGCAGAGCGACACGGCCGATGGAGAGCATTTCGTCCGTCGGCGAGAACATCCCCAGCAGCGTTTCGGGGATGAGCTCGAAGAGCGCGCAGCCGACGCACATGATGCCGATGGCCGTGAAGACTGTCAGGCGAACGGTCTTGCGCACGCGGTCGAATTTCTGCGCGCCGTAGTTGTACGACACGATGGGCACCATCGCGTTGTTGAGGCCGAAGCACGGCATGAAGATGAAGCTCTGGAGCTTGAAGTAAGCACCGAACACCGCGGTCGCCGCCTCGGTGAACGAGATGAGAATTTTGTTCATGCCGAACATCATCACCGAGCCGATGGACTGCATGATGATCGACGGAATGCCGATGGCGTAGATGTCCGCCACCGTCGCGCGGTGGGGACGGATGTCCTTGAGGTGGATCTGCACCTCGGGATTTTTCTTGAGGTTCAGGAAAAGGCCGAGGCCCGCGCCGACGAACTGGCCGACGATCGTGGCGACCGCCGCGCCCGCGACCTCCATGCGGGGAAAGCCCAGAAGGCCGAAAATCAAAATCGGGTCGAGCACGATGTTGCACACCGCGCCCGCGATCTGCGAGATCATCGAAAGGTCCGTCCGCCCCGTGGACTGGAGCAGGCGCTCGCCGTAAATTTGCAGGAACAGTCCGAGCGAGCCGCCGATGCAGATCATCACATAATCACAGCCGTAGGCGATGATCTGCGCATTCTCCGTCTGAAAGCGGAAAAACGGCGTGGCGAGCGAAAAGCCGAGGACTGCAAAGACGGCGGCGGTGCAGAGCGTCAGGAAAAGTCCCGTGCCCGCGGCGCGGTCGACCGCCTGCATGTTCTTTTCACCCAGCGAACGCGCGAGCAGCGCGTTCATACCGACGCCCGTGCCCACGGCGAATGCAATGCACAGCGTTTGCAGCGGGAAAGCGAGCGATACGGCGTTCATTGCGTCCTGACTGAGCCGCGCGACGAACACGCTGTCGACAATGTTGTAGAGCGCCTGAAAGAGCATCGATATCATCACGGGCCCCGCCATGTTGGCCAGCAGCTTGCCGATGGGCATCGTGCCCATCTTGTTTTCTCTGGTATTTTCTTCCATGTTTCCTCCCTGCTTAACTTTTTCGTTCCGACATATAAAATTCCGGCGCCGCAGCGCCGGAATCAAAGTTTGATCATTTTTTGTCGCGACCTGTGCGTGACAAAAAATACTTTACAGAGTGCAAGTGTGCGAGCAACGCGAGTACGCGCAGCACTCTGCAAGCCCCTCTCAAAAATGTGCTTCGCACATTTTTGAATTATTTTTTCAGCTCCCCGTTCGCGGACTTGGTGAGATACGCGTTGATGAAGCCGTCGAGGTCGCCGTCCATGACGGACTGGATGTTGCCGGTCTCGTAGTCGGTGCGCGTGTCCTTGACGAGCTGATAGGGCATGAAGACGTAGGAGCGGATCTGGCTGCCCCATTCGATCTTGAGCTGCACGCCCTTGATGTCGGAGATCTTCTCCGCGTGCTGCTGAATTTTGAGTTCCATGAGCTTGGATTTGAGCATCTGCATGGCGTAGTCGCGGTTCTGGAACTGCGAGCGCTGCGTCTGGCAAGCGGTGACGATGCCCGTGGGCTTGTGGATGAGTCGAACGGCAGAGCTCGTCTTGTTGACGTGCTGGCCGCCGGCGCCGGACGCGCGGTAGACCTGCATTTCAATATCCTCGGGACGAATTTCGACCTCAATGTCGTCGGGCAGCTCAGGCATGACCTCGAGGGCTGCAAAGCTCGTCTGGCGGCGGGCGTTGGCGTCGAACGGGGAAACGCGCACCAAGCGGTGCACGCCGTTTTCACCCTTTAAGTAGCCGTAGGCATTCTCGCCCTTGACCATGACCGTCGCGCTCTTGAGACCGGCTTCATCGCCGTCGAGATAGTCGAGCATCTCGAATTCAAAGCCGTGCTTGTTCGCCCACTGCATATACATGCGGTAGAGCATCTGCGCCCAGTCCTGCGCCTCGGTGCCGCCCGCGCCGGCGTGGAACGTCAAAATGGCGTTGCAGTTGTCGTATTCGCCGGAAAGGAGCGTCGTGAGTCGCGCCTGCTCCACATCGGCTTCGAGCTTTTTGTAGCCCTCTTCGAGCTCGGGCAGCAGGCTTGCGTCGTCCATCTCCGTTCCCATGTCGATCAGCGCGAGCAGATCGTCGCGCGTGGAAACGAGCTTTTCGTAACGGTGAATTTTATTGTGCAGCTGCTTGGAGCGCATCTGGTTTTTCTGCGAGCGCTCCAGATCGTTCCAGAAGCCGTCCTCGTGCGCCTCGAGCTCGAGGCGGTTCAGCTCCTGACGGGCCTGCTCGATCTCCAGCGCCTTGAAGAGGTTTTCAAATGTTTCGTCCATCGCAAGCAGCTTCTGCTTGTAGGAATCGTATTCGATCACAGCCATGGCGTTCTCTCTCCTTACTTTTATCCTTCATTAGCCGAAAAAGTATATCACACACACCGTGCAAAGGCAAGAAAAATCCGCCTCTCGGGACGAAAATTCCCGTGGAAGCGGCCCTTTTTCGCCTTTCCGGCGATAAAAACAAAAAAGCCACGCTTTCGCGTGGTCGATACAACGGATCTCAGCGCTCGCTGATGATCTGCTTGGTGCTGCCGAAGATCATGTCGTCAACATCCTGCTTGATGAAGTTCTCAAACATATTCGTTTTCACGCTCCTTTCCTTCATTTACTTCAGTTTGTATTATAAGCGCGGAAAAGGCAAATTTCAATCGTCAGCTCTCATGGTTTTGCCCAAAAAATTAGCGACTTTTTCATGCAAGCTGCTATATCTACACTTGCATTTCCGTTATTTTCCACTTATAATAAAATAGAAATGATATTTGAAGCGGAGGAGTCGGACTATGGCGGCTTTCGTCACATTTGAGGATGTTTCCAAGGTCTACCACAGCGGAGAGATCGAAATTCGCGCGGTGGACCACATCAGCTTTACGATCGAAAAAGGTGAATTCTGCGTCATCGTCGGCCCCTCGGGCGCGGGAAAGACGACGGTCCTCAACATGCTCGGCGGCATGGACGCCTGCTCGGGCGGCACCATCACGGTTGATGGGACGCGCGTGAGCGGCTTCAACGCCCGTCAGCTCACGACCTATCGCCGCCACGACATCGGCTTTGTCTTCCAGTTCTATAACCTCGTCGGCAACCTCACGGCGCTTGAAAACGTCGAGCTCGCGGCGCAGATCTGTAAAGACCCGCTCGACGCAGCGACGGTCTTGAACGAAGTCGGCCTGTCCGCGCGCGCGAACAACTTCCCCGGTCAGCTCTCCGGCGGCGAGCAGCAGCGCGTCGCCATCGCCCGCGCGCTCGCGAAAAATCCGAAGCTCCTGCTCTGCGACGAGCCGACCGGCGCGCTCGACTATGTGACGGGCAAGCAGATCCTCAAGCTCTTGCAGGACACCTGCCGGCAAAAGGGTGTGACGGTCGTGGTCATCACGCACAACAGCGCCATCACGCCGATGGCCGACCGCGTCATCCACATCAAAAACGGCACGGTAGAGAGCATGCAGTGCAATGAGCATCCGACCAGCGTGGAACTGATCGAATGGTAACGAAGAAATCGGAACGAAAGGGGGCGGCGCGATGAAAAACGCCATGCAGAAGGACTTCTGGCGCGAGATCAAACACACGCGTAGCCGCTTTTTCTCCATTATGATCCTGGTCGCGCTGTCGGTCGCGTTTCTCTCCGGTCTCAAGGCGACCGCGCCGGACATGAAGCGCACGGGCGACGATTATCTCGATTCCCTGCACTTGGCGGACATTCAAGTGCTTTCAACGCTCGGCCTGACCGACGACGACATTACCTCTCTTCGAGCACAGGACAAGGTCGAGGATGCCGAGGGCGAGTACGTCATCGACGCGTTCGCCTCGTCCGATTCACTCGACGCAGTGGTCAAGGTCCTCTCCCTCACGGGTCGCGGCATCAATGAGGTGCTGCTGCGCGACGGGCGCATGCCCGAGCGCGCGGACGAGTGCGTGGTGGAGGAAAACATGCTCTCACTGATGAGCATTTCCATCGGTGATACGATCACACTCACGCCGGGGGACGACCTCTCCGACGCGCTCGCGCAGGACACGTATACGGTCGTCGGCACGGTGCGCTCGCCGGTGTATCTCGCGGTGGAGCGCGGCACGTCGACACTCGGCAGCGGCACGGTCAAGGCGTATCTGTACCTGCCGCGCGAGGCGTTCACGCTCGACTACTACACGGCGGCCTATGTGCGCGTCTCCGGCGCGGCGGAGATGACCGCGTTTTACAGCGACTATGACGACTATATCGACGCCGTCATCGACGAGCTGGAGCCGTTCGGCGACGCGCGCGCGCAGCTGCGGCACGATGATTTGGTCGATGAAGCGACGGAAAAGCTCGACGATGCACAGAAAGAGCTGGACGACGCGAAGGCCGAGGCCGACGAAAAGCTCGGCGACGCGCAAAAAGAACTGAGCGACGCGCGCAGGAAGCTCGACGACGGCTGGAAGGACTACTACGACGGCCAGCAGGAGCTCAAGGACGCGCGCGTCGAGCTGGACGATGCAAAGATCGAGCTCGACGACGGCGAAATGCAATACCTCAACGGAATGGACGAGTACGAAGACGCGCTGGACGAGTACGAAAAGGGCAGGGCAGAGTATGAAGACGGCCTCGCCCAGTACGAGGACGGCGTCAAGGAGCTTGAGAGCGGCGAAAAGGAGCTTGCCGCAGGCAGGAGCAAACTGGAAAGCGGCCAGCAGCAGCTCAATTCGCTGGCCAAGACTGTGACGGACGCGCTCGCGGGCACAGGCTCTCCTTATGCGGGCGCGCCGGGGAAGCTGCTCGACGATCTCGGCCGCGGCGACAGCGCAGCCATCGCCGCGACGGACGCCGCGCTGGGCGGTATGCGCGCGCAGCTCTCGGCGGGCATCGCACGGGCGCAGGACGAGATCGACAAGATGCAGGCACAGCTCACTGAGGTCAATAAGACGATCGAGCAGCTTTCGAAGATCCCACCTGAATCGATGACGGAAGAACAAGCGCAAACGCTTGCACAGATGCAGGCTGTAAAACCGGAGCTCGAGACCGGCATTGCCACCGCACAGGCGCAGAAGGCGCAGATGGAGCAGCAGCTTGCCCAGCTGCAAAGCGTCAGCGCGAGCAGCATCGCCGCAAACAAGCGGGAACTGGACAACGGATGGAGCGAGTATTACAGCGGCGCGGCCGAGCTCGACGCGGGCAGAAAAGAGCTGCTTGACGCCAAAAAGCAGCTGGACGACGCAAAAGCGCAGCTCAACGACGCGCCCGCGCAGCTTGCGGACGCGAAAAAGGAGCTTTCTGACGCGCGCAAAAAGCTGGACGACGGCTGGAAGGACTACTACGACGGCGAAGAGCAGTACGCCGACGGCGTCAAGGAACTCTCGGATGCCTACACCGAGCTGACGGACGGCGAGCGCGACTACCGCAAGGGCCTTCGTGAATACGCGGACGGCAAGGCGGAGGCCGACGAGAAGATCGCCGACGCGCAGGAGAAGATCACCGACGCGCGCCGCAAGGTCGCGGATATCGACAGCTGCGAATGGTACATCTTCAGCCGCAGCTACAACCCCGGCTACACGGGCTTCGGCCAGGACGCCGACCGTATGGCGAACCTCGCGAGCGTGCTGCCGATCATCTTCTTCCTCGTCGCGGCGCTCGTGTGCCTGACGACGATGACGCGCATGGTCGAAGAGCAGCGCGTGCAGATCGGCGCGCTCAAGGCGCTCGGTTACAGCCGCCTTTCGATCTCATGGAAGTACATCGGCTACGGGCTGCTGCCGAGCCTTGTCGGCGGCGTTCTGGGCCTTGTCATCGGCTACATCCTGTTCCCGAAGATGATCTTCACGGCCTATCAGATCATGTATCAGATGCCGGATATCGAGCTGCACGCCTACACGGATATTTCGCTCTTTTCCGTGCTTGCGGCGGTCGCGTGCACGACAGTCGCGACGCTCTGGGCCTGCCTTGCCACGCTGCGCGAGACGCCCGCGAGCCTGATGCGCCCTCGCACGCCGAAGGCGGGCAAGCGCGTGTTCCTTGAGTATATCAAGCCCCTGTGGAGACGTATGTCGTTCATCCACAAGGTCACGGCGCGCAATCTTTTCCGCTACCAGAAGCGCTTCTGGATGACGGTCATCGGCATCGGCGGCTGCACGGCGCTCATCATCGCGGGCTTTGGCATGAGGTCTTCCCTGCTCTTTACGATGTCGCGCCAGTATGACGAGCTGTTCCACTACTCGGCACAGGTGACGCTTGCCGACAACGCCCTGCCCGAGGAGCGCGCGGCGGTGGAGGACTTCCTTGCAGGCGACTCCCGCGTTGTGAACTACATCCCCTGTGCGGCCTCGTCCGCCACGGTGGTCACCCCCTCCTATTCAACCACCGCCTATGTCGAGGTGATGGCCTCCGACGAGATCGGCAAGGTCGTGGACCTTTTCGACTACAAGAGCGGAGATCCCATCACAATGGGCGATGAGGGCGTATACATCGACCAGAAGCTCTCCGAGCTTTTGAAGGTCTCGGTGGGCGACACCTTCTTCCTCGACGGCGACGTGCGCGGCGATGTGACGGTCGCGGGCATCTACGAGCACTATACGGGCCACTTCATCTATATGACGCCCGGCTACTATGAAAATGCGCTCCACGCCGACGGCGAGCCGAACGCCTACCTTCTGAACTTCACGAGCGACGATACCGACACCTGCAACGCCATTTTTGAAAAGCTGCTCGACATGAGCGGCGTGGCGACGACCTCGCGCATGCGCGACACGCAGGATACTTACATGCACAGCATGGAGCGCGTGGACTTCGTTGTGGTCATCATCATTCTGGCGGCGGCGGCGCTGGCGATGGTCGTGCTCTTCAACCTTTCGAACATCAACATCACCGAGCGCCAGCGCGAGCTTGCGACCATCAAGCTGCTGGGCTTTTACGATGGCGAGGTCTCGGCCTATGTGTATCGCGAGAACATCGTGCTCACGCTGTTCGGCATCCTGCTCGGCTGCTTCATGGGCCACTGGCTGCACATTTACCTCGTGCGCTCGACGGAGATCGATTTGATGATGTTCGGGCGGCAGACCGCGCCGTCGGCCTACGTGTACGCGGCGATCCTGACGGCGCTGTTCTCGCTGCTTGTCAACGTGCTTGCGCACTTTAAGATGAAGAAGATCGACATGGTCGAGAGCCTCAAGAGCGCGGAATAAAATTTCTTGTTTCAAGGCAGGACAGTGTGCTACAATAAGGGGCGGCAAAAGCCGCCCCTTACTATTGTCGAAAAAGCGGCATGCCGCTTTGACTTTTATTGCTTCCTTATAGATTGGAGTTCCCATGGCGAGACAAAAAAGAAAACATCATTTCTGGCGCAACCTGCTCATTTTGATCGTGCTGTTCGGCATTTACCTCTACTGGGGCAACCGCAGCATCGAGACCGACGAGGCGACATTCACCTCAGGCGCGCTGCCTGCGGGCTTTGACGGCTGCCGCATCGTGCAGCTCAGCGATCTGCATGGCAAATACTTCGGCAAGGGCAACGAGCGCCTGTACAGCGCGGTCAAGGCCGCGCATCCGGAGTATATCTTCGTGACGGGCGACCTGGTCGACCGCAAGACCGAAAACCCGACCATCTACGCCGGTGAGGTCGGCGCGGCGCTCTCGGCCATCGCACCGACGTATTACGTCACGGGCAACCACGAGTGGGGTCACGGCACAAAGGTCGTGGAGGAGATCAAGCGCACGCTGCGGGAGAGCGGCGTGACGGTGCTCTCGAACGAGTTTACGTATCTTGCGCGCAACGGTGATACCATCGTGCTCGCGGGCATCGACGATCCGAACGGCTACGCCGATCAAGAAACGCCGTACGAGCTTGCTCAGGAGGTCTACGCCGCCTGCGGCGACCCCTTCTGGCTGCTGCTCGCGCACCGAAACGACCGCTTTGCGGGCGAATACAGTCTCCTCGGTGCAGACTTAACGATCTCCGGTCACGGCCACGGCGGCATCTGGAGATTTCCGTTCGTGGGCGGGGTGTTCGGCACGCAGAGGAACCTCTTCCCCACGCACACGGCGGGCTTTTATTCAGACAACGGCGCGTCCGTCTTCGTCAACCGCGGGCTCGGAAACTCGCCGCGCGTCATCCCGCGCATTCTGAACAGGCCGCAGGTGGCGGTCATCACACTGGAAAGGGGCTGAGGCTATGCGTGAATTTTCTGCCGGAAGCTACGATGTCGCCGTCATCGGCGCGGGACACGCGGGCATCGAGGCATCTCTTGCCTGTGCGCGCCTCGGCATGAAAACGGTGTGCTTTACCATCAACTTAGACGCGGTGGGCAACATGCCCTGCAACCCCGCCATTGGCGGCACGGGCAAGGGCCATCTCGTGCGCGAGCTCGACGCCCTCGGCGGCGAGATGGCAAGGGCGGCTGACTTAGCCTGCATTCAATACCGCATGCTCAACCGCGGCAAGGGCCCCGCCGTCTGGTCGCTGCGCGCGCAGGCCGACCGGCGGCGCTATCAGAGCGTGATGAAGCACACGCTCGAGCGGCAGAAAAATCTCCTGCTGCGTCAGGCGGAGATCGTCGACTTACGCGTCACCGACGGCCACGTGTCCGCCGTTGTGACCGAGACAGGCGGCGTTTACGCGGTCGGGGCTGTCATCCTCTGCTCGGGCACATTTTTGGATGGCCGCACCATCGTCGGCGAATGCGTGCGCGAGAGCGGCCCCGACGGAATGCACGCCTCGCTCACGCTGGCGGACGCGCTCAAAAAGCTCGGACTGCCGCTGCGCCGTTTCAAGACCGGCACGCCGCCGCGCGTGAACGCGCGCAGCGTCGATTTTTCTCAGATGGAAGTGCAGACGGGCGACAAAACGCCGCTGCCGTTCTCGTTTTCGACGGAACACCCACCCGAAAATCAGGCGGTCTGCTACCTGACTTACACCACGGAGGAGACGCACCGCGTCATCCGCGAGAATCTGGATCGCAGTCCCATCTACTCCGGCGTCATCGAGGGCGTCGGCCCGCGCTATTGCCCGAGTATCGAGACGAAGATCGTCCGCTTTCCCGACAAGCCCCGCCATCAGCTCTTCATCGAGCCCATGGGCCTCGATACAGAAGAACTCTACATTCAGGGCTTTTCGTCGTCCATGCCCGAGGAGGTGCAGATTGAAATGCTGCACTCGGTCAAGGGCCTTGAGCACGCGGAGATCATGCGTCCGGCCTACGCCATCGAATATGACTGCATCGACCCGACCGCGCTCTATCCGACGCTTGAATACAAGCACATCGAGGGCCTGTACGGCGCGGGACAGTTCAATGGCTCGTCGGGGTACGAGGAGGCGGCGGTGCAGGGCTTCGTCGCGGGTGTGAACGCCGCGCGCAAATTAAAGGGCGAAACGCCGTTCATTCTGGGCCGCGAGCAGGCGTACATCGGTACACTCATCGACGACCTTGTGACCAAGGGAACGAACGAGCCCTACCGCATGATGACGAGCCGCAGCGAGTACCGCCTGATCCTGCGGCAGGACAACGCCGACGAGCGCCTTGCGCCCATCGGCCATGAGCTTGGCCTTGTCAGCGATGAAACGCTGCAAAAGGTCGTGGGCAAATACGACGCGGTGCGCCGCGAGATCAAGCGCCTCGAGCACACGGGCGTAGGCGCGTCCGACGCGCTCAACGCGCTTCTGAGCGCGCGCGGCACGGCGGAGGTGCGCGACGGCAGTCCCCTCATCGCGCTGCTGCGCCGCCCGCAGCTCACCTATGACGAGCTGCGCGATTTTGATGCGGGCTGCCGCGCCTTCCCGCCCGCACTCGCCGAGAGCGTGGAGATCGCCGTCAAGTACGAGGGCTACATCCGCCGCCAGATGGCGGAGGTCGCGGAGTTTGCGCGCCTGGAGCGCCGCGCCATTCCCGAGGATATCGATTACGCGAAAATTGACGGTCTCCGTCTGGAGGCGCGCGAAAAGCTCGCCGCCATTCGTCCACAGAATCTGGGGCAGGCGGGGCGGATTTCGGGCGTCAGTCCGGCAGATGTCGCGGCTTTAATGCTCTATATTACTTCAAAAACGCGGGACTGAGTCCCGCGTTTTTGAGTATTTGAAAAGGCGGCTATGCCGCCTTTTCAAGGGGATTCGCTGCGCTTCGTGCCTTGCCGCCCGTGAGGCGGCTGCGACACGCGCTCCGCGCAGAGAGTAATTTGTCACGCGCATGTCGCGACAAATTACGATTAAAATTATTTGCGCCGTGCGCGGTGCAAAATCTACGATGTTAAAACAGGCGGTCGCTGCGTTGGCAGCGGCCGCCTGTTTATGTTTGGGGTTTTACTTTTTACCGAATTTGGTGAAGAGTGTGACCAGTACGGTGATCAGCCCCATCACGGCGAAGATGCCGAGCATACCCTGCCCCGTGATGAGCAGCGCGATCTCAAGATTTGTCATAGTGCGTTCCTCCTTAACCCATGAGCTGCGGCACGAGATTCAAGATCATGCCGCCTGCGAGCACCGATGCGATCTGGCCGGCGACGTTCGCGCCGACGGCGTGCATCAGCAGGTGATTGGTGCAGTCCGCCTCCTGCCCCATCTTCTGGATGACGCGCGCGGACATCGGGAAGGCCGAGATACCGGCCGCACCGACCATCGGATTCACCTTATTCTTGCAGAAGAGGTTCAGAAGCTTTGCAAACATCACGCCCGCGATGGAGTCAAAGACGAAGGCGACAAGCCCCAGCGCCATGATGATGAGCGTGTTGAGATTGACGAACTGGTCGGCCTGCATCGAAAACGAGATCGTGATGCCGAGAAGCAGCGTGATGAGGTTCGCCAAATCGTTCTGCGCCGTCTGGGAAAGACGCTCCAAGCAGCCGCACTCACGGAGCAGGTTGCCGAACATCAGAAAGCCCACGAGCGAGACAGACATCGGCGCGATAAAGCCCGCGATGATCGTGACCATGATGGGGAAGCAGATGCGCAGCGCGCGGGAGACGTGCTTGGGGTTGTAGGGCATGTGCATCGCACGCTCTTTTTTGGTGGTCACGAGCTTGATGGCGAACGGCTGGATGATCGGCACGAGCGCCATGTACGAGTACGCCGCGACAGCGATGGGGCCGATATAATTAGAGTGTAAGACCTGTGAAACAAGGATCGATGTCGGGCCGTCCGCCGCGCCGATGATGCCGATGGAGGCCGCGTCCTTCAAGTCAAAGCCCAGCATGACCGCCGCGATCATCGCAAAGAAGATGCCGAACTGCGCCGCCGCGCCGAAGAGAAACATCTTCGGGTTCGAGAGCAGCGGGCCGAAGTCGATCATCGCACCGATGCCGATGAACAGCAGCAGCGGCAGCGCCTCGCTCGCTTCGATCGTCGTTTCAAAGAGCCACTGGATGATGCCCTGACTCTCGCCCACGCCCGCGACCATCTGGTTCAGAACGCCGGACATCGGAAGGTTCACGAGGATCGCGCCGAAACCCATCGGCAGCAGAAGCGAGGGCTCATAGTCCTTTTTGATGGCGAGATAGATGAGCAGCGCGCCCACCACATACATCACGCACTGCTGCGGTGTGACCGCGCGGATGCCGTCAAGCAAAAACTCCATGCTGTAAACACTCCTTATACTCAGTCGGTTTTGGTAGCCGGACAAAAGAAAAAAGACCTCTACCGCGGGCGCTGCCCAGGGTAAAAGTCTTGCCATTTCGCAAGCAGACCGGGGATACTTTCCCGCGATGACGATCTGCTCAACGCCCGTAGGCGCCGGCTACTCCCTTTTTTCCGTGCTGCAAAAGGTATCACATTTTTTTTGCGCTGTCAAGCGCTCACGGGCGTATTTTGCCGTAGTTTACAAGTTTTTACTCCAAATTTACATCTTTTTCTGCCCTGAGAGCGCCGCGGTGGGGTTGACAAAGCCCCAAAAAGCCGATATATTACTACTGCATTATGAAATATGCGTGGATGAGGACAAGTAAACCCCTCCCCCGCGGCAAAGAGAACCGCCGTTTTGGTGAAAGGCGGGACGCGGCAGGGTCGAATATCACCTCGGAGCAGCCGGACTGAACTTTAAGTAAGGCCGGACGGGTGCGACCGTTATATCGCAGCATTTGAGCGGCTGTGCAAGACACAGCAAGAAGAGTGGTACCGCAGAGGTCAGCGCCTTTGTCTCTTTATGGGGACAGGGCGCTTTTGTTTTTTGCCGGAGGACGAAGTATGAATTGCCCGAAATGCGGAAAAGAGATGCTGCGCGGCTCGATGCACACGCAGAAATACCCCTTCTGGACGCAGCAGGAGCTGCGGTTTTTCAAAGCGCCGACCGACCTTGTCGAACTGGGGCCTCTCGATGACGATGATACGTCGGTGTTCACGCGCGACCCGTTTCCGGAGTTTCCCGATGCGGAAATTTGTCAAGAATGCGGACTGGTCGTTTTCCCCTGCAAGATGATCGAAAAGAAAGCAGAGAAGTAATTTATCATATAAAGGAGACGCAACATGGATTACAAAAGCACGCTGAATATGCCCAAGTCCGGCTTCCCGATGCGCGCGGGTCTTCCCAAGCGCGAGCCTGAGATGCTCAAGCACTGGGAGGAAATGGACCTCTACAACCTGATGCTCAAAAAGAACGAGGGCAAGCCCCGCTTCGCCCTGCACGATGGCCCTCCGTTCTCCAACGGCGGATTGCACATGGGTCACGCGCTCAACAAGTCCCTGAAGGACTTCATCACCCGTTCCTACGCGATGCGCGGCTACTACACGCCCTATATCCCCGGCTGGGACAACCACGGCATGCCCATCGAGAGCGCCATCATCAAGCAGAACAAGCTCAACCACAAGGCCATGCCCGTTTCCGAGTTCCGCTCCGCCTGCCACGAGTTCGCCCAGCACTATATCGACGTGCAGATGGAGGGCTTCAAGCGCATCGGTGTGCTCGGCGACTGGGAGCACCCCTACAAGACCATGGACCCCGGCTTCGAGGCCGAGGAGGTCAAGGTCTTTGGCGAGATGTACAAGAAGGGCTACATCTACAAGGGCTTAAAGCCCGTTTACTGGTGCTATCACGACGAGACCGCCCTGGCTGAGGCGGAGATCGAGTATCAGGACGATCCCTGCACGACCGTGTACGTCAAGTTCCCGATGAACGACGATCTCGGCAAGCTGAGCCATCTCGACAAGTCCAAGCTCAACTTCGTCATTTGGACGACCACGATCTGGACGCTGCCCGGTAACCTTGCCATCGCCCTGCACCCCGACGAGAGCTACGCCATCGTGAAGAACGAGGATAACGGCGAGATGTACATCGTCGCCGAGGCGCTCGTCGAAAAAGTCATGACCGTCGGCAACGTCGAGCACTACTCGATCCTTGAGACCCACCCCGGTAACTTCTATGAGAACATGCTCGCATCTCATCCCTTCCTGCCCAAGACCTCCCGTCTGGTTCTCGCCGACTATGTCACGATGGATTCCGGTACCGGCTGCGTCCACACCGCGCCCGGCTTCGGCGCGGACGACTATCAGACCTGCCGCCGCTACGGCATGGACATGGTCGTGCCCGTCAACGATCAGGGCCGCCACACCGACTATGCCGGAAAATATGAGGGTATGCTCGTTGAAGAGTCCAACCCCGTCATTCTGAACGACATGAAGGAGGCCGGTTCCCTCTTCGCTTCCGAGGAGATCGTGCATAGCTATCCGCACTGCTGGCGCTGCAAGAAGCCCATCATCTTCCGCGCCACCCCGCAGTGGTTCTGCTCCGTCGACTCCTTTAAGGATGAGGCCTGTGCCGCGTGCGACGACGTGCGCTGGGTCCCGGGCTGGGGCATCGACCGCATGAAGAGCATGATCCGTGAGCGCGCCGACTGGTGCATCTCCCGTCAGCGCCGCTGGGGCCTGCCCATCCCCGTGTTCTACTGCAAGGACTGCGGCAAGCCCATCTGCACCGACGAGACCATCAAGGCCGTCTCTGATCTCTTTGCCGAAAAGGGCTCCAACGCCTGGTTCGATATGGATGCCGCCGACATCCTGCCCAAGGGCTTCACCTGCCCGCACTGCGGCAAGAACGCCGGCTTTACCAAAGAGGAGGACACGCTTGACGGCTGGTTCGACTCCGGCTCCACGCACTTCGCGTCCATGAAGAAGGATCAGGGCTTCTGGCCCGCCACGATGTACCTCGAAGGTCTCGATCAGTACCGCGGCTGGTTCCAGTCTTCGCTGCTGACCGCTGTCGGCGCCTTCGGCCAGGGCGCGCCCTTTAAGGAGTGCGTCACCCACGGCTGGACGGTTGACGGCGAGGGTAAGGCCATGCACAAGAGCCTTGGCAACGGCGTCGATCCCGCGGACGTGTTCAACGAGAACGGCGCGGACATTCTGCGTCTGTGGGCTGCCAGCGCGGACTATCACGCGGACGTCCGCTGCTCGAAGGAGATCTTCAAGCAGCTCAGCCAGAACTACCTCAAGTTCCGCAACACCTGCAAGTTCATGCTCGACAACCTTGTCGACTTCGACCCCGAAAACCTCGTCAAGCCCGAGGAGATGCCCAAGCTCGACCGCTGGCTCCTCACGAAGCTCAACGAGCTCATTGAAAAGGCCGAACAGTCCTACTGCGACTATGAGTTCCACATCATCACCCACGCGGTGAACGATTTCTGCGTCACCACGCTCTCAAGCTTCTATCTCGATATCGTGAAGGATCGCCTCTACTGCGACGGTGCGGACAGCCTGTCCCGCCGCAGCGCGCAGACCGCGCTGTACCTCACGCTCCACACGCTTTCCAAGCTCTTTGCGCCGATCCTCGCTTTCACCTGCGACGAGATCTGGCTCGCCATGCCGCACACTGGCGAGGACGACGCGCGCAACGTGGTGCTCAACGAGATGAACAAGCCCTTCACGGCCTACGCCCTCACCGCTGAGGAGATGGCCAACTGGGAGAAGCTCGCCGAGGTGCGCACCGTGGTCAACGGCGTGCTCGAAGCCGCCCGCGCCGAGAAGAAGATCGGCAAGAGCCTTGAGGCCGACGTGCACCTGACTGTTCCCGCCGAAGACGCATTCCTCGCAAATGTGGACGGCAAGGAGCTTGCGGACCTTCTGATCGTCTCTCAGGTCGAGGTGACGGTCGGCGACAGCGTGAAGGCCTCCGCCGAGGAAGCCGCCGGCACGAAGTGCCCGCGCTGCTGGAAGCACTCGCTCGAGGCAAACGCCGAGGGTCTCTGCCCCCGCTGCGCCGAAGTGATGCGCTCTTTCCCCGACCTCGCGTAAGAAACAACGCGGGCGGCCATTTGGCTGCCCGCGCCGTGTTTTTCATCCGTTTCCACCCCACCCGCATGATTTCAGAAAGGAACCCGACCCATGCACTTTGACACCAAAAAGCTCACCCGCTGCGCGCTCATCGCGGCTATCTACGTCGCGCTGACGATGCTCTCCAACGCCCTGAACCTTGCCTACGGTCCCATCCAGCTCCGCTTTTCCGAGGCGATGACGGTTCTGCCGTTCCTGATGCCCGAGGCAAGCTGGGGACTGTTCATCGGCTGCGTGCTCTCGAACATCCTGAGCCCCTATGGCCCGCTCGACATGATCGTCGGCTCGGCGGCCACACTGCTCGCAGCGCTCCTCACCGCCCGCTGCCGCAATAAGTGGACCGCGGCGCTGCCGCCCGTGCTCTGCAACGCCATCCTCATCGGCGCGCTCATCGCTTGGGAGGAAGCAGGCGTCGGCAACGGCTTCCCGCCCGCGTTCTTCTATAACGCCCTCACCGTCGGCCTCGGCGAAGCTGTCGCCTGCTATGTCCTCGGCATCCCCCTCCTCGGCGTGATGCAGAAGCACCTCAAGCTCAACTGAGTCAAAAAAGAGGACTTCCGAACGGAAGTCCTCTTTTTTATTTAAGAAAGCACCAAAAGGCGTCGCAGACTTTCGAGCCCGCAGGCTCGAAATAAATTCTAATCGTTTTTTCTGACGACACGCGCGTCGGAAAAAACACTTCTCAGGCCGCAAGTGTGGAATTCACCCGCTTACAGCGGGCGAATTATGCGCGCAGCGGCCTGCAACGCTCCCACTCAAAAAAGCGGCCCTTTAGGCCGCTTTTTTGAAGGCTTTAGCCTTCGTATACGTGGTTGCTCTCAATATAGATCCCGCGGCTGTTCGACCAGCCGACGTTGAAGTTCAGCACCTTGCCGAGGTCGCGCAGCTTGTAGTACGTGTAGCCGCCGCCCTGATCGTCGGTCAGCAGGATCGCCGTGAACGGGATGCTCTCGCCGTAAATCACAGTCTTGGCATCGGCTTTCTGATAATGGCGGTCGCCGGAAAACGGCGCCTGCATCTCCGTTCCGTTTGGCTTATAGGCTTTATCCGGTACGATAATGACATTGCCGTCCCAGTCCACGCCGAACTGCGCGTTCGTACCGTTTAAGAGAGACGCAATATCGCGCAGGCGGACATAATTCGTCTCGCCGCCGTTGCTGCCGGGCAGCGCGTAGGTCTGGAGCGTGATGTCGCGGCCGTCGAGCTCGATGGTCTGGCGGCGCATATAGGCCGTGCCGCTCGCGGGAATGCTCTCCTGTGTCACAGTGCCGAGCTGGCGCTGGTGCAGGCTCTCGGTTTCAGAGGTCGTAAAGCGGTACGTGCCCGCATTCAGCGTGAGGTAGTCGACCGTGACGACGTTTTCCTCCACCGTGATGCCGGCAGCGGCGTTGTAGTCCACAAGCGCTGCGGGGAAAGCGAAGCGGTAGGTCATCACCATGTCCTCAAGCAGCGCGTTGATCTGTGCGTCAGAGTAGTCGGGCAGCTGCTTGGCAAGCTCTGTCTTGATCGCGCTGCGGCGGTCGGTCTGGGTGTTCTGCACCGTCAGCGTAAGCCCGCCGTCAGATGCAACGGAAAGCGTGACCGTGCCGGGCGTGGCGGGCGTGGCGGCCTTGCTCACCTCGGCGATCTCCGCGGAGACCTCGGCAAAGATCGCATTGAACTCATCAGCGTTGGCAAACGACTCGCTCGCCTGGTCGCCGTAGTAGCCGTGGCCATCGTAGCGAAAGTAAGAAAAGCCGTTCTGGGTCATCTCGGCGCGCATATTCATCGCGTTGACCATTTCCTCGGAGAAGCCGAATTTGGCCTCGACCGTGCCGCTGCCGTCAAATTGAAACGTCGTATCGGCGACCTGGCACATGCAGCCGCTCAAAAGGACGGTCAGCATGCTCACTACCAGCGCCGCGGCGAAAAACTTTTTCATGGTGTATCGCTCCTTTGGTAAACTCTACCGATAATTTTACACGAATTTCCGCCCGATTGCAAGCAATGCGGCCGTCTTTACACTGGAAAAACATGGAAAATCTGATTTTTCCGCGCAAAGGGGGCGGTATTTTTGAAAAATTGCTTGACTTTACGGAAAAGTTTTATATAATAGTAGAGCTTGTAATATGCATTGCAGGCAAATCCTTGCTCACATGAATCCGTGTGGGCCATCAGTCCAAAAGGAGGTGCAACCAAGAATGGCTAAGATTTCCGCAAACTATGAGGTCGTTTTCATCATGGACGGCAGACTGCCCGAAGAGCAGGTCGCCGCTCTGACCGAAAAGTTCAAGACCCTCGTGGAGCAGAACAGCACGGCTATGGAGGTTGAGGAGTGGGGCAAGCGCAAGCTGGCCTACGCCATCAACTACATCACCGAAGGCTACTATGTTCTGATCTCCTTCACGAGCGCGCCCGATTTCCCCAAGGAATTGGACCGTATCCTCGGCATTACCGATGGTATCATCCGCTCCATGATCGTCTGCAAGGGCGAATAAGGAGGGCAGCGCTATGTTGAACCGTATCGTCATCATGGGTCGACTCACCCGTGATCCCGAGCTGCGCCGCACGCAGAACGGCACGGCGGTGACGTCCTTCTCCGTCGCGGTCGACCGCGACTTCAAGAGCCGCGAGAGCGGCGAGAAGGCCACCGATTTCATCGACGTAGTCGCTTGGCGCCAGACCGCTGAATTTGTCTGCCAGTATTTCACCAAGGGCCGCATGGCCGTGGTCGAGGGCAGATTACAGATCCGCGACTGGAAAGACAAGGATGGCAACAACCGCCGCAGCGCGGAAGTGGTTGCCGACAACATTTATTTCGGCGACAGCAAGCGCGACAGCCAGTCGGGCGGCGATTACGCGCCCCCCGCTTACGGCTCTCCCGCCGAGAGTTATACCGCTCCTGCGAGCGGCGGCTTTGCCGAAATTGAAGAGGACGGCGAGCTGCCGTTCTAATGTGGGTACGAAAGCCCCAATTCTGATAAGGAGGAATCATCCATGGCTATGGAACGCGAAAACAGAGCCCCTCGCGCCGGCGGCCCGAACCGCAAGCGCAAAAAGGTGTGCCAGTTCTGCGTTGACAAGTGCGAGTATATCGACTATAAGGACGCCGCCAAGCTGCGCCGCTTCATCTCCGAGCGTTCGAAGATCCTGCCCCGCAGAACCACCGGTACCTGTGCGATGCATCAGCGTCAGCTGACCGAGGCCATCAAGCGCGCCCGTCAGATCGCTCTGCTCCCCTTCGTCACCGAATAAGGAACAAAGATTTGAAAAGAGCTGTCCGCAAGGACAGCTCTTTTTTTGCGACCACACTGGGCGCGTGTGCTTTTTCGCGCTTGTGCGAAAAAACCAAAAATTTTCACAGCTTTTGCAAAGCTGCCAACTTGCGGTTTTTGTAATCCGCGTCCCCCGTCACCTCGCGGAGCACGGTGATTTCCTCGGGCAGCGCGGCACTGCTTTGCCCGTACTGGAACAGCACGGCCTTTTCTGCGCTGAAGGGGTACATGTCGATCTCACAGCGGCGGTCGGCGAAGACGAAACGATACTTTATCTTGCGCACGGGCGAGAGCGCTGTGTCGCGCTCTAAGAGGTATTTTTCATACTGCTTTTGCGAGATGGGGCGCTCGGTGTCCCATTTTTCGCCGTTTTCCATGCGATGCTTTTCGGTGTAGAAGTACAGCGTCTCCGCGCCGCTTTTCTGCATGCGCACGCGGCGCTCGATGTTCGGGTTCGTCAGCGCGAGATACGTCTGCGTCATGTCGATGGCCGCGGCGCGGTATTTGTGGGAAAACGCCGCCATGTCGGGCATGGCGATAAGGTACTTGCGTTTTTGCGCCATTGGCTCGACCTCGCCCACGGCGCGGTAGATCTCGCGCAGGGCGCGCTCGATCTTGTTATTGAAATTCGCGTCATTGTCGATGATGCGCAGATTCGGGTGCGCGCTCCACGCACGCAGTGTGCGGTCGTCCATCTCGCGAGCGAATTCGATGGATTCCGTGCGCGCGTTGTTGCCGAGGTCATAGGCAAACTCCGCGCCCTTGGCGCAGGTGATGAGATGGAGTACCATGTCGTAATTGGCGAGCACACGCTCTTCGGTGCGGCCGTCAAAGCGCGCGATGACCTGCGCGAACTCCTCGTCCGACACGTAGGCCTTGTCATCCATCAGCGCGCGGTCGTAGAGAATGAGAATATTGTCCTCCGGCACGAGCTGCGCGGCATCCAGTGCGAGCTTTTCCTTGTGGATCTGATCGCCGACGACAAAGTCCTGAAATTGCAGCATTGACATACAGTTGTCAAAGGGCTTGATGCCAAAGCCCGAAATGAGCTCAGTTGCCGTCTCGGGGATCGTGATGACGCGCCAGCCGTCCTCCTGCTTGAATTCCTTGAGCACACGGCTCACGAGCGTGGTTTTGCCCGCTGCGGGGCCGCCCGTGAGGACGATCTTTGTGATGCGCTTTGCCATAGTTACGCTTCCTTTCCGTGCAGAAGATAGTCGCCGAACGTTTCGACGGTCTTAAAGTACAGGTCGCAGTTTTGACGCATGAACGCCTCGATCTCTGGGATGTCGTTCGACCAGCCCGCGGCGGCGAAGCGCACATTTGCGGCCTTTGCCATGTCATATCCGGGCTTTAAGTCGTCGAGCACGAGCATCTGCTCGGCGGTGAAGCCGAGCTTTTCCATGATATCATAGAGCGCGTGCGGCTGGGGCTTGCGCCGGTCCTTTGGCACCTCCCAGCCGTAGACGAGCTTCGGCTCGGGGAGCTTATTTTCGCGGTAGTCGCGCAGAATGTTCGGCGAGAGCGAGTGCGACACGACGCAGATCGTGCCGCCCGCGTGCACGTAGTCCCACAGAATATCGCGCATCCCGTCGTAAACCTGCGGCACGTGGTGCTGGACATATTCGTGCCAGTACGCCTGCTCGTGCTTCATATCCTCCTCGGTCATGCCGACCTCGCCGTGGAAAAAGTCATAGACGCCGGGGTCAAAGTTTTTGAGGACGTATTCCTCCAGCGTGTAGCGCTTCGCCTTGGGGAAAAACTTCGCCGTGTACTCGGCAAAGCAGGGATAGTGCACCGTCGCGGTGGAGTTGACCACAGTGTCGTCATGGTCGAGCACAAGGCAGGGGTAGGTCATAAAAGGGACTCCTTTTTGATACTTTTTATAAAAGTATAGCATATTAAGTGTCCGCCCTGCAAGGGCAGGAAAAAGCAGCGCCGAAGGCGCTTCGTCTTTATTCCCTGCACCGTGCAGGGGAATGGCCCCCTTTAGATCCCCCAAGAGAACGCAAGGGGCCTTGCCCCT
>ENA-OOZN01001006-OOZN01001006.1-human-gut-metagenome-genome-assembly--contig:-NODE-1006-length-21454-cov-2.006355_pt1 | contig 21454 bp, 7 predicted proteins | sample MGYA00241187_ERZ501397 | MGnify/ENA primary metagenome ERZ501397 (study PRJEB25962, sample SAMEA2042921) | human gut metagenome | biome: human gut; feature: human-associated habitat; material: faeces... | reverse complement strand
AGCAGGTGTTGCCTTGAGCATTGAGTAAGCATTACCCGATGCGCACTTGATTTCATTTTCAAGCTGCTTGCCCTGGTAACCACGTTCAATAACTGCAGAAGCGAATATGTTAAAGAGTTTAACGTATTCTTTTGCCTGAACAGAAGATACTTCAGAAGCTGTGGTATAAGTAAACTTAGTACCTGCATTCTTGAGGTCATTCATAAGCTTAGCAGCGTCAACATAAGACATACCGTTTCTTTCAACAGTCTTGCCTGTTGTTGCGTCAACGTAATCAACGTCAACTGTATACTGCTGTTCAGCCTTCTTTGCATATTCTACCATCTTATTATATGTAAGAATATCAAAGTTAATTTCTTCAAGACCATTTCTAAGCTCAGAAATCTCATTGTAGAGTGTTGATGATGAGCTGATAAGGTGAGACTTAACTACGCTAAGAACATATTCAAGTCTGTCATTAGCCTGAGTAGCAATACCACGATTATCTACTGAATCCATCTCGCCTGAGTTAGGAATGAGCTGATACTCAGCTGATGGGAACTTACATGCCCAATTATCGCCTGAGTTGCACTTTTTGCCTTCAGAATTTCTGTATACATATTGAACCTGACTATAAAGAGGCTCGTTATCTTTGTTTGTATCCTGAGTAGTTGTCGGTCTCTGCCATGGGCCGCCAGGATATGTATCGAGATCCCATTTTGTAGCATACTTAACTGAGTTAGTAAGGTAATAGTTACCGTCCTGACCGAGTGTTACATTAGCCAATGCAGCATCCTTGCCATTCTTAACATCTGATGATGTAAGCGGCTTTGGTGAGTAAATAGGCATTGTACATTTCTCATCGGAATAGTAAATTCCCTTTACGCCGCCACTGGTTGCACCTGTTGTAGCGTCTATTGTGCCACCGACATAAGCAGTTGCTTTAACCGATTCAGGGATTGTGTAGCTTACCTGAGTACCCTTTACAGTAAATGTTACTGTTTCGTTAGAGGTTGAGTAAGGAACGTATGCACGATCGCCTGTTGCGGAAGTTGTAACTGAAGTTGTAACTGCATACTCTGTTTTATCTGACTGAGTAAGAGCTGATTCAGCAGTGTAAGGAGCTGACTGAACGCTAAGTACATTCATAAGAGCATCCTTAGCCAAATCATAAACTGAACCGATAGATGCATCCTCTTTGAAGTCGGATGTTTTATAGTTAGCCATGATATTGGCAAGTTCGTTATAGTTCTTATCAAGTGAGCCGGCTGAACCGCTTTCACCGATAACAAGCTGGAAGCTGCCTGTCTTATAAGAACCTGAATTATAGAAGTTAACATTAACATCATAAGTGCCGGTCTTAACAGTAGCCTCACCGTCGAAACCAAACGGTCTGTAGTTATTAACAGCATTTGAACCAAATGTTTGCTTTGAGGTATTTATATAGATAGCATCAATACCGGTACCGAGTGTAACCATATTAAAGATGTTATCATAGTTATATTTACCACCGGTCTTAAGATACATTGTATCATAAATACCGCTTTCATTGATATGGTAACCGGCAATAATCTTAGCATCAAGTGCTTCCTGAAGAGTGAATGCAACGTGAGTTCTTGTTTCAATCTCCTTGCCCTCATTTTGCTTTGAAATGTTACCGATTTCCTCAGAAGTATAACCTCTGTAGTAGTCAACAGCACCAAGGCCGCTACCTGTAGAACCGTTTGTATGGTTACGCTGCCATTCGCCGAATTCGCCTGAGCCTGCAGATGTTTCTACACGATAGTCATACATACCAATCTTAAGAAGATCACCTGTTGACTTATCCCAACGAGCAATAGCGTTATTTTCACCGATATCTACTGTTGTTAAATTAGAATCATCGAATGCCTTAGCTGCAGTAGTAAGGTTATTTGATTCATAGCCGGATTTTCTGTCAAAGAAGAATACACCGTCAATGCTCTTTTCCTTACTGCCGCCCTTCATAAAGAATGAATACTGAGCGATTTCGTTAAGCTTGTTAGAAGCGATAACCATCTTATCAGGATAGTTTGCAGAGATATTACCGCCGATACCTGTAAGAGAATGAACGGTTACACCGTTTTCTTCTCTGTCAGTGCCGTCTGTCTGCTGGAATGTAGAGTTGAAGTTATAATCAGCATCATAAAGAGCATTTCTGAAGCTTACTTCACTTGTAAGAAGCTTATAAGCTGTTACAGTATTGCCTCCATAAAGAACATTGCCCTGATCATCAACAATATCATAATTTACAACAACACGGCATGTGTTTGTTGTATCAGAACCTGAAACATCGAACGGAACTGAAATATTAATTTTAGCACTCTTACCCGGATCAATAGGAGTTTCAGGGAAATCTATTGTATCATCAGGCATTTCTTCGTTATAAACATCATATTGAAGCACGCTTGTAATCTTTACATAGTAACGTGAAAGCTGAGTAGGCTTGCCGTCCTTAATGTACGATGCATTGATACCTACCGAGTTGTTTGTAACAGTAAGTGCATCATCATAAGGTTGACCTGAAATACAGCCTGTTACGGTGTTAGAACCGAATGAAGCAGTAGCCATCTTGAGCTGATGCTGACCAAGTGTAGTCAATGCATTAGGAATGAAGCTGTTAACTGCCTGTACTGCAAAACAGATACCTCTGATAATAGAATCAGAGTAGGTCTTAGGACCGTTTGTACCGTATCCGCCGAACTCTACGAAGTTACAGATAAGCTTTTGGAATGCACCCAAGTCCTTACCGCTTGTACCTGCGAGTACCTTAACCTGGAAGAAATCATCAAACGGATGAGCACTTGTAGCATCAGGAACGATTGTCTTAAAGCTCTGTCCGCTGTAACGTGCGCCAAACAATCCGTTAATGAGATCCTTAAGTAAATCATAAACTGTTACGACGAATGAAGTCTTTTGGATAGGCTCTGCAGAAACGATTGTAAATAACTGGTTAAGGAAGTTAGATACGCCGCAAAGACCTGTCTTTGAATTTTCTTTACCAATATCAAGGAATGAAAGAACAATGTTGTTCCAAATAAGTTCCTCTGAATTGAATTTAGCATAACCTGTACCCTGAAGTGTACCGAGAACAGGCATAAGCTTATTAGCTATTGCATTAATGTTTTCCCAAAGAGTATTCTTTGTTGTGATAAGGCTGTTGCCGTTTCCATCACAAATACCGAGGAGAGCACCTACGCCCATAGCTCTTTCGCCCTTATTTACAGCCTTCTCCATTGCATGGTCGCCGCCGTAGTAGCAAACTACAGAATTAAGAAGGTCAAAGAGTGTTGTTTTAGAATCAACAGCTGCTGACTCTGTCTTCCAAGTATTGCCGTTTTCGTCCTCAAGAGGAACGTAAGCCTCAATTACATAAGCAACTGCGTCACGAGCCATTGGAAGAATTGTGCCTTCAAGTGTTGCATTGATTGTTCCGTCGCTGCCAATCTTTACAAGCTTTGAATAATCCTTGTTAGGCATTGAGTATGATAAATACTCCTTAAGGCATACATAAGCTACTGCTTCTGCATCCTTACATCCGTCCCAATCAGAAGGATGGATAATTTTCTCAAGCTTGCCTGAGCCAAGATTTACCTGACCGATACAAGCAACGAGCATAGGAATCATTGCTTCTTCAAGATTCTTCTCTGTAAGAGCAGCGCTGGCGCCGTTCTTTGCGTAGAAAGCTTTAAGAATGTTAGCGTCTGTAGCGTCTGCTGTGTACTGAACCATCTTGCAAGCGTTGCCAACAAGTGTTGAAACGATTGACTTAATTGCTGCTGCGTCAATAGTTGCAAAATCACCGGTTGTTGTCATTTCAGGACGTGTACCGATAACGTTGCCGCGCTGCGGGAACAAGTCCTTAACTGCTGCAACAAGTGCGTCATTAAAGCCTGCTACCATTGAGCTGTACTTTGAATAGCTTTCGCTAAAGAACTTATCGAGGTTTGGAGTACCTGTTTCTGCAAAGTAAAGATTGATAGGACCTGTTGTTACGTTAAAGCCGTAATCAGCAAGCGGGCTGTATCTTAACTTAGCGAAAAGTCTCGTTGCGTCGATATCTTTCCAAGAACCTGTTGAGTCCTCGGCAGCTGTACGATCATAAGTTACCGTCTTCTTAACATAAGCAAGGAAATCATCTGCTGTGTCAAACTTATAATCCTTATATACTGCATTTGCCCATTGATTGAGCTTAGCCGGTGTATAGTTTGCAGCAACATCATTATCATTCCACTCGCCCTTTTGGTCGAAGAAATAATAATAGTTGTTATCAAAGTTAGCGCCGTGACCCTTATCAAATCCATCATTTACGTGAAGGAGTTTGACTGTACCCTTGAGAACTGTATCCCAAGCAAGGTCAAGAGCTCTGTAACTGAAATCAAAAAGATTATCGGTTGCCTTAAGTGTTACCTTTGTGGTTGATTCTGTTGCATAACCGTTTTCGTCAGGAGCACCGTAAGCAAAGAGAAGAACGTTAAGAGGATTACCCTCATCATCTTTAAATTCATCTGAATATACAAGGTTAGGGTCATAACCAAGCTTTGCAGCTGCAGTAGCGTAGTCAGAACCGCTTGCCTTCATTTCAGCTTTAATCTTCAAATAACGTGTAGCCGATGTATCCTGAATTGCTGTTTGCGAATCAGCATCTGTGTATTCTTGATTATATGTAACAAGTACACTAATCTTATCAAGAAGCTCTGTTGTGAGTTTATTAATAAGCTGGTCATCATAAACCCATGTTGCAGTACCGTTCTTGAAATTATTAATTTCCTCTTCTGTATACCAATTAGTATATTGGAAAATAAGGTTTTGAGCAACATTGTATACTAAGTTAGTCTTATACTTCGTATCTGTAAAGCCCAAAAGATTACCTACAATCTTATATACGTCAAGGTTTGCAACGTTACCGAGAGTACCGAGAGTAAAGTTACCTCTAAGCACCTGGCCTAAAATATCAGAGCCGTTATAGTCGCAAGAAAGGTTTTGTAAAATACCGATTACGCTTCTTAAAATATCAGTTGAAGATGCAGTTTCTCTTGTAATATTCCAATCCTTAGTAGCAACAGCCTTAAAGTTAAGGTTGCCGGCATCACCGAGTAAGTTACCATATGAGTTAAGAAGATCAGCGACACCCCTAAGTGTATAGAAAAGTTCATCAACACTGTGAGTACGTACCGGAATGTCTTTTTTAACAAGACCAAAAGCATTAAGCTTAAGTGTACGGCTGTTGCTGTCCCATGTGATATACTGGGTAATACTTGAAGGAAGGTTTTCAAGAAGCTTATCAATCTGCGGACCGTATTGGGCAAGCATCAAATCAGCATAGTCAAGTAAAGCTGTAGCTACCTGTTCATCGGAAAGAATAGCCCACGCCAAATCGTTATATTCGATTGACTCGTCGGCATACGTCTTTTCACTGCTCATAGTATCAGCATAAGCAGTTAAAGCACCGGTAAAGCAGGAAGCTGCCATAAGCACTGCCATAAATAATGCCAGAAGCTTATGTGAAAACTTTTTTGCCTTCGTTTTCATTTTTTACCTCCATTAAATTTAAAATTAATTGAATAATAAAGTGTTAACATATTGCAGGGGATCCTGTCACAATCTCTGACCATCAGGCAATCTGAATTAGACTGAAGGTCGGCAAAGCCAAACCGTTGCACCAAAAACTGCGCAATATGTGCTTTAAACACATTATAATTATTACATAAGGCAACAAAAAAGTCAATAAAGACAAACGACAAATGATATTTTTGTAACAATGTCCAAAAAAGCAAACTTATTTTTGACACCTTGCACAAATTATTAACTAAAAGTTTACAATTTGTTTATAATTTGACGCCAAAAAACGCTTGATTTTCCGCAAGTAAAGCTGTGATACTTTACACAAAATTTACATTTGTAAAGATGTTTGCCTTTACAAATCGAACAGAATTTTACCCGACTTTATATGGATTATATTACGTTTTACAGTCAATTTTCTGTCGAATTATGTTTGTTAGACTTTTTATGTTGTATTGTCTATTTTACAACTCTCTATCGTCAAAAATCAATGCTAAAATATGTGAAAATTCACAATAAATTCAAAATATGTTATAAAATTATTGACTTATAAGTTTTTATTTGTTATAAATATATTGTATTTGTTAATACGCGTGTGGATATCCTGCGCCTAAAAAGCAGTTTTTTGTGTAGAAACTGTGAACAAATACTGCTCGGCGCATTATCCAAAAAATGCGTTACCATACGACAAGTTCGTAAATCATATGTAAAGGAGAGAGAGATTTATATGAGAACGAGCAAAAAGATACTCAGCTTTTTCTTAGCTGTAGTAATGGTCGTGACCACATGCTCGGTTGGATTTACTGCGTTCGCCAAGAGTAATGACAACCCGCTTTGGAAAACGACAAGTGTTGACGCCGATTCGGCATTCGACACACTTAACAAATTGGCAGACCAGCTGCCTTCCCTTCTCATGGGCATTGAGGCAATAAGCAAGCCTGTTTATGAAAAGGGTGCTAAAAAGTTAGGTAAGACCGCAGCGGAACTTACCACCAAAGAAAAAGAGCAAATCGTAAGTGAAACAACACTTCAGGATTTACTCGGCGTATTGCAGCCGACTCTTATCGGCGCACTTGCAAAGACAAGCCAGTCAGACTTTGTAAAAAGTTATATTCAAACAGGTATGGGTAATCCTGAAGATTATAACTACTTAAGCGGTTCAACGGGCGCAATTGATTATTTTTCACTTACTGCCCTTTGCTTAAAGTACAAAGACAACAAAGACTTATCTAAAGACACGAGAAATCAGCTTGACGAATGGTTATACGGTAAAGAAAGCGAACGTACCGTTTCAGGCTACAATGCCGCAGGTCAAACTATCAAGTTCTCAACAAACAGCCTTTGGTATTTAGCCGACCTTTATGCTCAAAAGATAAAGGAAGGTACAGACAGTGATAAGGTAGAAGCAATTGCTAAGCGTTATACCGAAGCTGTAAAAAGCGGTGCTGTTGAAACAGTTAAGCTTAACGGCGAAGCTATCGGTGACACTTATGATACTGCCACACTTTACCAGTTGAAGAACTTTGATTTTAAGCTCACAGCTGATGAGCAAGCCGTTGTTAACAACTATATGGGCACACTTAACATTAAGTATGCAACATACGGTATCAACGTTAAGCTTAACGATTTGGCTGACGTTATTTACTACGACTTTGGTGTCGGTCAGAGCTTCATCTCAGCAAGCGAATTTATCAGATTGATAAGCGACGGCGGTGCAACATTTAACCAAACAGTTGACAGCACATCACTTTATCAGGTTCCTATGACATTTAACGGCTTCACAGTAAGCGACACTGAAAACAATGTTTATGACACTGTTAAGGAAATCGCAAGAAAAGCTGTTGCCGCTAAATTAGGAGTTGCCGAAGATGCTTCTTTCGAGACTCTTGCACAAAAAGAGGGCATGACAACAGATTACCAAATTGAGTCATATACCGAATATGTAGTAGGCAACACTATTATGACCGATTTGTGCAAAAAAGCACTTATGAACGGTAATGTCGACACAACCACTTCTCCGTATTACACTGATATACTTAAGGGTATGGTTGTACGTTTCGGTAATAACGGAAACGGCGTTGACCTCAACAAGCTTAATTCCGAAATCAATGCTAAGCTTCCAAAAGGATATGATGCAAATTGGCAAGAGGGTGACAGTTTCTTCATCAGCGATGACGAACTTACTCAGTTGCGTGCATTCTTCTCCAGCGTCGGCGGTGCAAACGCCACCACTAATGTTGTAACAAACTACTTTAGGGACGGCGAAGTTACCTTTAACGATAAATATGCCGACACAAAGAACAAGACAGTCATTGTTCCTGCTTCACTTAAAGGCAGTTACACTTCAGAGTTTTGGTCTCTTATTGCAGCTAACCAAAAAAAGAATTCAACAAATTACAATAATTTGTTAGGTTCATTTGGCGGCTTTGCTAAAAACCGTTCACATATTGACAAAACAAAATACTTGCCTGTTAATTCACTTGTTGATGCTTCACGTTCAGACCCGGGTGTCGGCATTAACGCACTTAAGTCTGACTCTGTAACTAATTCAAATAATTACAGCAAGCCATTAATCAACGAATGGGTTGCAGCTTCTTACGACTACATTGTTACTAAGATTGCATCTGAATACCTCGGCGTTGATACAAACGACCTTGGCACAGATAACACTACTTATACATACAGCTATAAGTATTCTTTCAAATTCCTTCTTAACGTTCAACTCGTACTTGATGATATTGTAAAGAAAAAAGCTTCTCAAACTTCAGGTATCGTTCTTACCGACGCTCAAAAGGAAATTCTCAACGGTAAAAATGTTGACCTTACAGGTTCGGCAGGTACCGAGATTACAAACCTTATTCTCAACAACACAATCGGCGATATCGTTGACCCAAGTACAGATATCGGTAAAACGGTTGACGCTGTGCTTAAGTCACTTCTTAAGACCAACGTAAATCTTAAGGACGCTCTTACCGATGTTTGGAAGAATCTTGTTAACGACCCGATTAAGACAGTCGTAAACCTTCTTCCTTTACTTACAGTAGTAATTAACGAGCTTCTTGAGCCTATTCTTTTCTCTGAAATCGGCAATTCGCAAAGAAATAACCAAGAAGGCTTCCTCTATTCTGTTATTGACCTTATTGAGCCACTCAAAAATATGACTGCAGACACCGGCTCATATATCGGTATCAGTCAGCTTGCTTGGGACCTCAACGCTATGCTTCCTCAGCTTATGCATTGGCTCCAGAGAGATGGCAAGTTTGAGGAATTCGGCGGTACTTATTGGAACGGCGGTAATGAGAAAACAGGCTACATTTCAGAATCTTCTGACGACACCTTTGTAACCAAGAACTTCTCAGCCGGCGACATTATCGCAACTCCTGACTACGTACTTAAGTATGACAAGGTTGTAGACAGCTACGGCAAAGCAATCACATACACAAAGAACAGCGACGGTTCTTATACCTATTCTTATAATGGCGTAAGCGGTTCTCTTGCAGATGTACTTGCTAACGTTTCAAGCACTACTAAGTTTAACGTTAAATACACATATGAAGCGGGCGTACCTAAGATTACAGGTATTTACATTGCCGATAAGGCTCTCAAGTATGCTAAGCTCAGTGACCTTGAGGGTATCCTTAAGAAAGCAATCACAGCTTCGAACGGACAGGTTGGCGCAGGTCTTTATGAATTGGTAACAGAAATTGCTGGCCTCTTCACTACTGCAGTTGACACATACGTTAGCACTCCTAAGTACAGAGACCAGGTTAAGGGCCATGATGACGGAGGAAAAGTCATCAACTCAGGTCTTAACAACCTTATGGTTGCAATTCCTCAGCTCTTTGACATTATGGAAAACCTTGCAGCTGACAAATACGGCGTACGCAAGGACGCATGGACATATTGCTACAAGGGCAAGATTGTTACGGATTCAAACGGCGCAGTAAGCAACTCTAAGATGACAGAGTTCAAGGATTTTGCCGCTAATCCAAACCCAACAAAGATTTTTGACTGCTTTGTAGGTGTATTCGTAAAGGATTGGCTTGACGCTATTCTCGGTCTTGTAAACAACGTAATCAGCTCTAAGGGCAGTGAATTTGAAAAGAACCTTCCTATTATCACAGGTCTTCTCAATTCAGTAGGCGGTTTCACCGAAACAAGTGCTCTTACAGACCTTTTCAACAGTATCTTCCAGATTACACGTGACAGCAAGTACAGCTTCACATTTGAACCGCAATCAAGCGGATTTGTAGGTCTTGACAGAGATAACGCTTACTTCCTTATTACTAATGTAAGCAAGCTTGTTGACGTTGTTAAGGCACTTATCAATTCATTCAAGTCAAATAACAACAATAACAACAATAATAACAATAACAATAATTCTTCATCACCTGCCACTACACAGGCAGTTGCAACTCCTAACTCTTCAGTTGATATTTCAGCACATAAGAGCAGCGATATGAAGAACGTTGATAACACAATAGCTAAGCTTGATAAAACATTGTCATCTCTCCTTACGGATTCAAGCGTAAACGGCTATTCAATCAACAAGACAAGTAACATTATTGTCGGCGTAATTTCATTACTTTCAAATTACATTGGTGCAAATGCATCAAACGCAACAATTGATTTACTTAATACCTATTTATATTATCTTAATGGCGAGGATGCACGTACTCCTGATTCAAATGGTAACGTTAATCCTAAGGATATCTACACAAACGAAGGTCTTACAACAGTAGTAGTAAGAACCTATGCTCTCGTCGAAACACTTGTTGCAGGACTTACTGACAAGTATGCATACTCTTATACATATAATAATGGTACTGCCGACGTGACAGCAAAATACAATCTTATCAGTGAAGCAGTCAACGGACTTATTTCTCCTGACTCATTATCTGTAAGAATTAAGGACACAGGCATTAAGAACGCAAGCAAGAAGCTTTCTAAGCTTGACAGTTGGAGTGACGCAGTTAATGACAACGGTACTCTTAACGTAAGCATTAATTGGGGCATCACAGCAGGCAACAGAGATGAATTTATGACAGGTCTTTCAACCTCACTCAGACTTCTCACCTCTATCCTCGGCGTAGTTCTTATTGATACAGGCATTTATGAAAATGCTCTCTACCCTGTTCTTAATACAATAGCTCAAAAGACAGGCATCACAGTTGATACTCCTACTAAGTTTGCAGATAAGAGCAATCCATATCGTGACGAAGTATTCACAGGTATTGTTAATCCAATAGTTTCACTTCTTGACAAGTTCCTTGAAAAGCCTGCAACAACATTGCTCAATCTTGTGTCGGCTATCGGCGTTGTATTAGACGATACAACAACTCCTACACTTGCTTCTGTTGTTTCAAGCGCAGTTAAGGCTATTGCAAACGAGCTCAACGGCGCAGCCAACATTCTTAAGATTAAGAGTGATAAGCTTGGTGCCGCATCACCGTCACTTGCAGCGCTCCTTGAAGGTATCGTTACTAAGACGTTCGGTGATTTAATCACAGTTAACGACAAGCAAGAGCTTGGACTTAAGGTTAAGGGCTATGCTCTTTCAGGCAACAACATTATTCCTATTATTAATACCCTTCTTGCAAAGACAGGTATTAAACTTAACAACATTAATTGGAACAAGCTTGGCAAGACAACAACTCCTGCTCAAACACTTGTATACGTACTCGATTATGTTGTTGAATTTGTAAAGACAAATAATAACCTTTCCACAATCATCGGTTTGATTATGGGCAACAACAAGGTAAGCTCAGGCGTTAAGAAGCTCATCAAGTATATCGAAACAGGTAAGCTTGACGGTATGGGACTTCTTAAGATTGTAGGCAAGCTTCTCGACTTCACACAGTCACCTACAGAAGTTTATTGGGCTTACAGCAAATACAAGGGAACTTCATTAAAGTTCAAGTACCCTGACGGTATTTCTTCTTATGATGCTGAATCTGCTATCACCCAGCTTGACAGTGCAGTTGACGCAGTTATGGCTCTTCTCACTAACTTTGGCGTAGTTGACGCATCAAATCTTAAGGGTGTTGTAAGCGGTTTGGTATTTACAAACGCTAACCTCACTTCACTTGCTAAGGCACTTTACGGTGCACTTGACAAAAAGAATATTTCACCTTATCTCAATATGGCAGGCATTACTGTTTCACCTAAGGGCGTTGCAGGCTTACTTATGGATAAGAGCTATGGTAAAACTTATTCTTCAGCAGCTAAAACCCTCAAGAAGGTTAAGAGCTGGAAGAAGGTTAAAACAATCAACTGGGGCTTCAAGGATGGCTCCGCAAAGGCTGAGCAGGGCTTCGTACATGCACTCGTTGCAATTCTTCGTCCTCTCAACAGTGTTCTTAACGTATTCCTTAATGAAGGAAAGATTGACCTTAGCAATATCACAATTGCAAAGGCTTCAACATCTCTTGATATTAAGGGAAGCGACGGCAAGGTAGCAAGCAAGATTGCTCTTACCTATGAGCTTAAGAAAGGTGTTCTTACTCTTACAGCTAAGGATTCAATGAATGCTGACTCTAAGCTTTCAACAATTAAGCTTGACCTTAACGCACTCAATGTCGGCGTAAACGGCATTAACGGCTATGAAGGTGCAATCATTCCTCTTCTTGATGTTCTTCAGGTAAGCAACAGCAAGATTAAGACATTTGCACAGTATCAGAAGGATTGCAAGAAGGCTAAGGATAACGTACTTCTTGATGTTCTTAATCCTCTTATGAGCTTTGTTGACCAAGTTCTCGACAAGCCATTTGAAACAATTACATCAGTTCTTCCTAACCTTGCATACTTCATTGATAACAACGGTATCGGCCAGCTTCTTGATAATCTCCTTGCTCCGATTACAAACATTGTTAAAACTGCTAAGTCAGCAGGTTTAGACGTTGATAAGATTATTTCAGCGGTACTTGGCAAGGACCTCGGCAAGTATTTAACAAGCTTGCTTAAGGTTAGGGGCGTTAAGCTTAACATTAAGCTTGCAGACCTCAAGTCTTGCAACATTCAGGACATCGTTGTTCCGCTTATTAACAGCTTACTTAAGAAAACAGGCATCAAGCTTCCTGATTTCAAGTGGTCAACAATCGCTGCTCACGGCAAGGTTGTAACCTCTAAGTCGCATGCTAAGAATGCCGAAGGCAAGTTCACTAATAAGGAAGTAATTGCTGACAAGGGCGAGGTTCTCGTTGCAGTTCTCCGCTATGTGGCAGACACTCTTATTCAGAACGCTAAACCAATCAAATCACTTGTTTCTTCAATTGGTGCTATTAAGAAGAACAGTATGCTCAAGTCAATCATCTCAAGTGTATTCACTACAATCAGCATGGCTGAAAAAGATGATATCGTTCGTGCAGTATTCTACTTCTTAACAGGCGAACCTACTAATGCATTCTGGGATTACACCGCATATAAGACAGGCTCATTCGACTTCTCATATCCTAAGGGCGTAGACGTTGACTTCCTTAAGAATCTTCCTCCTATGCTTGACGGTCTTGTTGGCAGTTTAATTAAAGGCGGTCTTAACAACTTAATCAGCGGCCTCCTCTTCAAGGATGACATTGTTAACTCACTTCTCACCGGTCTTTACGGTGCAGTTGAAAAGGTTAAGGTTGGCGACGGCTCACTCGTTTCCCTCCTTGCACAAACAGGTATCGACTTCTCAACAAGTAATGTTGCTAAGCTCCTTACAGACGAAACTTACGGCAAAACTTATTCAGCTAATGCAAGCGTAATCGCTAAGGCTGGTTCTTGGTCAAAGGTTAATACATCAGCTCTTAAGTGGGGCGTTAAGGACAGAGATACATTCTTCCATGCACTCGTTGCAGTTCTTCGTCCTGTATTCGGCGTACTTGATGTACTTCTTAATGACGCATATCTCGGTCTTTTCGATATCGTAAGAATCCCTGGTTCTAACGGTTATACATCATCAATCGTTCCTCTTATGGAAGCATTCTCAATGTATAACGTTAAGACTCAGTATCAGTACAGAGAAGATATGAAGAAAGCTTATGATAATGTTCTTCTTGACATTATCAATCCTATCTGGGATAAGGTTGAGGATATTCTCAATGCTCCTCTCGAAACATTATTTGAAATGCTTCCAAACCTTGCACTCTTCATCGGTAATAACGGACTTTGCCAGATTCTTGACAATCTCCTCACTCCTATCTCTGCACTTATAGACGCTGTCAAGCCTGTAGTTGACCTCAACACTCTCTTACCTGCCCTTCTTAAGGCACTTAAGGTTGACCTTAACTCTCTCCTCGGCAAGATTGGCGTATCAAACTTCAAGCTTGATATCTATGATATTAACGCAACACTTAAGCCGCTCCTCGGCGCTGACGCTATCGTTCCTCTTCTTAATAACATTCTTGGAATGATTAAGATTAAGGGCACACCGCTTGGAATTAAGCTTAACGACATTAATTGGTTACAGCTTGCAAGCCACGGTAAGGTAATTACCGACGCATCACAGGCTGCTACCTACGGCACAAGAATTTACGTTAAGGGTAACTCTTCAGAAACTCTCATCGCAGTTCTTAGCTACTTAATCGAAACTGTAAACGCAGGCGACAACTTCAAGAAGATCAGTTCACTTGTAACCGGTCTTGTTGGCGGCAACGAAACAGTTTCAGGTGTTGTAGACCAGGTACTTCCTGTTCTTAAGGGTGATACCGATACGGTTATTGCTTCACTTGTTGATTTACTTCAGACAATGGCATAAACCTAAATCTGCAAACCGAATAAAAAATAAAAACGGGCAACTCTTCGGAGTTGTCCGTTTTGCTTTATCTTAAATATCATTTTTTCCGTTTTTGTAATAAAATTCTTGTATTACAATATAAAATAAGATATAATAAATACGAATTATATCTTTTACTTGGTGGTGATGTTATGTTTCTCGGCAAAACAGCCCAAGGAAGAGTTGTTAAAACTATTAATTCTGTCGATGAGAACGGTTATGTATATCCATTAAACTTAGTTCAAATCAAGGGATACAAAAACCGTTACGCTTTTGTTATGGGAGTGACTCACACGGTTTGCAATTTCGACGGACGAATTATAGCGGCACTCGTTCCTAAAGACCCGGAGAACACGGATTTAAAAACTATTTGGATTATGGCGTCAAGAAGTTCACGCTACATTAATCAAGACATTTATCAATACATTGATGTTAAAAAAGATTTTCCCGAATATGAACTTGTCTGCTACTACGAATCAAGCGCAGGCGCAGTAGTATACAGGAGTATTAAAGGCAAGCTTCGCTTTTTGCTTATAAAAAATAAGCGCTCAGCGAATTGGGGCTTTCCGAAAGGTCACCTCGAAATGGGTGAAACAAAATACGACGCAGCAAGAAGAGAAGTTCTTGAAGAAACAGGGCTTCACATTAAAATTCATCTCGGCTACGAGGGTATATCAAAATATACGCTTCGCAATAATGTTGACAAAAAAGTTTCTATATTCGTTGCAACAACAGACGATTTAAAAACAACAATGCAAGAGGAGGAAATTGACGATTACAGATGGCTTGCGTATGACCAGGCTATGGGCCACCTCTCATTTGAAAATGATAAAAAAATACTGAGGGAAGCCGTTGATTTTCTCATTAAGCAAAAGCTTATTGTAAATAAAAACACTCCCACTGCGCAAGCTATTGACAGAGAAATTGAACTTAAAGAGCAAGAGCGCAAGGAAAGAATAGCCGAATACAGGCGCCAAAAATGGATTGAACAGCAAAATAAACTCAGGGCTCAGCGCTATTATGAAAAGCACAAAGAGGAAATTGTGCGCCAAAAAATAATAAAAAAGAGAAAAAGAAATCAGGAAAAAAAGCGACTTCAAAATGCGGCAAACAATAACGTTAATGCTCAAACCAAAAATAATGAGTCGCAATCAAATGCAGATAAAAAGCAAAATGCAACAACCGACAAAAAGGAGAACTGATATATGGTACAAGAATTTTGCAGAAACTTACAAGAGTTTTTAACAGCGCACGGAATACCCGATTGGCTTGTTGTGTTTATTATTTCAGTCTGCCCTATCTTGGAATGCAGGCTCGGAATGTTTACAGCCATTGTGCTTTTGCAAATGAATCCTTTTGTGGGATTTATTATCAGCTTTTTAGGTAACATTTTACCTATACCGTTCATACTTTTATTAATCAATTGGATTTTCGATTTATTAAAAAAAGTTCCCGGAATAAACAAGTTTGTTTATTGGCTTGAGGACAAAACGCTTAAAAAGCGAGATAAAATTGATAAATACGGAATTTGGGGGCTTTTGATTTTCGTTGCCATACCGCTTCCGGGTACAGGTGGCTGGACAGGTGCACTTCTTGCATCTCTTCTCCATCTTGATAAGAAAAAGAGCTTTTTTGTGATTTCGCTCGGTGTGTTTATTGCCGGACTTATTATGACTGTTTTAAGTCTTGTTGTCGGCAACGCAGTTTTCAACTGATATGGATAAGGAATATGAGGTTTTAATTGACATTTGCCGCCACTATTTAAACGGCGACAAATTTATTTTCGATACAGACGTTAATTATAAAAAATTGTTTTTATATGCAAAGGGGCATAACCTTTTAGGTGTATTGCACTGTGCAGTTTTAAATGCAAAGAATAAAAGCGATTTGCCCGAAAACTTCTTAAATGCGCTTGAAAATAAATTTTTTGATTTAATTTTCCTTTCAAACGCTCAGATTAATATGCTGGAAGAGGTTAAAACGCTTTTTGCGTCGGCTCAGTGCCCGTATATCACGTTTAAAGGCGCAATACTTAGAGAATACTACCCCGTGCCTGAAAGTCGTACTATGGGCGATATAGACGTTCTAATCAAGGCTGAGGACAGGGACAAGATTAAAAAATTGCTTATATCTAACGGTTTTGACTGTGTTAAGGAAAACGGGCCGGTTTATAACTATGTCAAAAACGGTGTTCTGCTTGAGGTGCACACAAAGCTTATAAGCTGTTATGATACCGAGCCGTTTTGCAGCGCTTTTGATTATGCAGAATTTGACGGCTTTGACGGAAAATTTGACGACAGCTTTCATTTTGCATATTTGATTGCTCACATGGCGCACCATTTCAAATTCTACGGAGCAGGAATTAAGCTTATTCTTGATTTAGCCGTAATGCTAAGAACTGCAAATATTGATATTCAAAAGGTGTTTGAATATTTAAGCGCAGTTGAACTTGAAAAATTCGGTAAAACCGTTTTGACCGTTTGCCACAACTTTTTCGGCGAAGGTTATGATTACGCAATTGATACGAAAAATGTTGAAAAATACCTTTGCGACTGCGGTGCATTCGGCAATGAGAATGAAAACAAGGGCGTTACCGTTGCAAGGAGAGAGCTTGAAGAAGGGAAAAAATATTCGCCCTTTATGGCGAAACTCAGGCTTCTCTTTCCGCCTTACAAAAAGCTTAAAGAAATTGATTATATCAAATTTATCGACGGAAGACCTTGGCTTATTTTATATGCTTGGATTTATCGAATAATTTACAATTTTAAAAACAGAAAAGAATTTACGTTAAATGCAGTAAATTCACTTGATGATGAAAATACGCAGGCTTTGGCTCAAAAGGAGTTGGAGCTTTTTAAGGAGATTGGTTTATAATGAAATATCTTGCTATAATTTTAGTTGCCGTTTTGGCAATATTGATTGTTGTGTTCATTTCTTGGTTTTTAAATATGAAAGCAAACGGCAAATGTCCGCTTTGCGCCTTGAAAAAAATATTTATCCCGACTAAGCTTACAATTGATATAAGCGAGGACGAAGAATATTCTGAAAATAAGGTTGCTCAAACTCCGCCTATGGGCTGGTCAAGCTGGAATACCTTTAGAAACAATATTGACCAGGATATTATTATGCAAACTGCCCACGCTATGAAAGACAGCGGGCTTGCAAATGCAGGATATGAATTTATTAACCTTGACGATTGCTGGCAAAGCTCCCTTCGTGACAGTGACGGAAAGCTTCAGGGCGACCTCGGCACATTCAGCCGTGGTATCCCTAAGCTTATTAAGGATATTAACGCACTCGGCTTAAAGGTTGGTCTTTATTCTTCTAACGGTACTCTCACCTGTGAGGACCTCCCTGCCTCTCTCGGCAACGAAAGGCTTGACGCTAAAACAATTGCGTCTTGGGGCTGTGAATTTTTTAAATACGATTTTTGCCATCATAACAGAATCAGTGGTGACTGCCCTGCAATTGAGCATATTGTAATTACCAAGCCAAAAAGCGCTTTTGAAATTGATTTAAGGCCGGAAGACGCAGAGTTTACCGGAAGAGCAAAGATTATCAAAATGTCTGACGTGCCGAGCAAAAAAGCAATCGGATTTATCAGCCACGGCTCAGGCTCTGCAAGCTTTAATTTTGACGCAGACGAAAAGGGCGAATACGTATTAACCTTTGTTTTTCACAAGTCAATGGCTAAAAAGAAGCAGTATATGCAAATTCATATTAACGGCAAAATGTATGAAATTTTCTTCCCTGAAACTAAGGGCTTCAGTCCTTTAGGCAGGCAACAAATTATTGTTGAGCTTAAAGAGGGCACCAACAATATGACAATCAAAAACCCTGTAGCAACTGCGATTGACTCGTCATATATTCAGTATAAGCGTATGGGTAACGCTCTTAAGGAAGCAAGCTCGATGTGGGCTAAGGTTACACATTCAGAAGAAAAGCCAATCACATATTCCATTTGCGAATGGGGCATGGCTCGCCCTTATCTTTGGGGTGCTAAAGCAGGCTCAATGTGGCGCACAACGCCCGATATAGCTCCCAATTGGAGAAGCATAACTATGATATATAACCGTACCTTGAAGCTTTATAAGCACTCAGGACCGGGCCATTGGAACGACCCTGATATGCTTGAGGTCGGCAACGGAAAGCTTGACGATAACGAAAACAGAGCGCATTTCTCGCTTTGGTGTATGCTTGCCGCTCCGCTTATGCTTGGCAACGATATCAGAAGCTTTGTATCAAACGGTATGCCCGACAAGGATAACGAAACGCTTAAAATTGTTACTAACAAACATATGATTGCAGTTGACCAGGATTCACTCGGCAAGAGTGCTAAGAGAATTAAAAAGGAAAGCGGTATTGACATTATCGCCCGTCCGCTTTCAAACGGCGATGTTGCGCTTTGTTTATTCAATACTGCCTCTTCCACAAAAAGCGTCAATTTCAAGCTTGATGACCTTACTAAGGACCCATACTTAGGTATTGAGGAGGCTCCGTCGGGTTATGAACTTCACGATTTGTGGACAGATGAACGCACAACAGGAACTACCATTAATGCAACAATTCCTAAACATTCGACTGTAGTATACAGAGTTAAGCCGACAATATAACAATATAAACATAAATATAAGATAAAAAAATAAGGATTAGATATGCGTAAATTAATACGAATATCTAATCCTTTTATTATTGTATTTACTTATTTAATAAGTGATACACCTGTCATTTCAGCAGGCTTGTCAAGTCCGAGCATTTGAAGCATTGTAGGAGCGATGTCGCAAAGCTTGCCGCCGTCACGAAGTTCAACGCCCTCGCCGCAGTTTACTGCAACAAACGGAACAGGGTTAGTTGTGTGAGCTGTGAACGGCTCGCCGTTTTCGTCAAGCATCTTATCAGCATTGCCGTGGTCGGCAGTGATAAAGAGGTTGCCGTTCATTTCTATAACAGCCTTTGCAAGTGAGCCAACACAAGCGTCAACAGTTTCAACAGCCTTGATTGCCGCAGGGATAATACCTGTATGGCCAACCATATCGCAGTTAGCAAAGTTTACGATAATAGCGTCATATTTGCCGCTTCTGACTGCCGCATTAAGCTTTTCCGATACCTCAGGAGCGCTCATTTCAGGCATAAGGTCAAATGTGGAAATCTTAGGAGAAGCAACAAGAATTCTGTCCTCACCCTCATACTGCTTTTCTTCGCCGCCGTTGAAGAAGAAAGTTACGTGAGCATACTTTTGAGTTTCGGCAATACGAAGCTGAGTCATACCGTGCTTTGAAATATATTCACCAAAGGTATTAACAAGAGTTTCAGGGCCGAATGCAACCTCAACGTTTGGCATCTCGGCATCATACTGAGTCATACATACATAGTAAAGCTTGAAAAAGCCGTTCTTTCTCTCAAAGCCGTTAAAATCAGGGTCAACAAATGTACGTGTAATCTCTCTTGCACGGTCAGGGCGGAAGTTAAAGAAGATAACGCTGTCGTCAGCCTTAACTCTGCCCTCGCTGCCGCCGATAACGGTAGGAAGCACAAATTCATCTGTAAGGTGCTTGCCGTCCTCGTCAACAGTTTCATAAGAAGCCTTAACCGCCTCAACTGCATTGTCAGCCTGAATGCCCTCGCCATAAACGATAGCGGCATAAGCCTTTTCAACTCTGTCCCAAATATTGTCACGGTCCATAGCGTAAAATCTGCCCATTACGGAAGCGATTTTACCTACGCCTATTTCCTTCATTTTATCCTCAAGTTCATTGAGATATTCAACGGCAGATGAAGGTGGAACGTCACGACCGTCAAGAAGAGCGTGAACGTAAACATTCTCTACACCGTTATTTTTAGCCATTTGAAGAAGATGATAAAGATGCTCTGAATGAGAATGAACACCACCGGGTGAAACAAGACCGATAAGGTGAAGAGCCTTGCCCTTAGCATTATCCATAGCGCCCTTAAGAGCAGGATTTTTTTCAGCATCGCCGTCCTCAAATGCCTTTGTAATTCTTGTGAGCGGCTGATATACAACTCTGCCGGCACCGATATTTGTGTGGCCTACTTCAGAGTTGCCCATCTGACCGTCAGGAAGACCTACATCAAGTCCGCTTGCTCCGATATAAGTCATTGGATATTCAGCCATAAGCTTATCAAGGTTAGGCTTTTTTGCCATAGCGATTGCATTGCCGTAATCGCTGTCATTCTTGCCGTAACCGTCCATTATACATAATACAACAGGTTTTTTCATTAGTATTCCTCCATATTGTTTTTCACAAAAAGTGGGTATGCCGAAACACACCCACCAAAAATTTGTTTAATTATTTGCTTGCAGCCTTAACGATAATTGAGAAGTCCTCAGCCTTAAGTGAAGCGCCGCCGATAAGTCCGCCGTCAACGTTTACTTTTGAAGTAAGCTCATCAGCATTCTTAGCGTTCATTGAGCCGCCGTACTGAATTGTTACTGTTTCTGCAACATCAGCACCGTAAGCCTCTGCAATAGCTGCACGAACATATCCGTTACCCTCGTCAGCCTGGTCAGCAGTAGCAGTCTTGCCTGTACCGATTGCCCAGATTGGCTCGTAAGCGATTACAACATTTTTAAGCTGGTCAGCAGTTACATTTGTAAGTGCCATCTTTGTTTGATACTTAAGAAGTGTTTCTGTATAACCAAGCTCTCTCTGCTCAAGAGTTTCACCAACGCAGATGATTGGCTTCAAGCCTTTTTCAAGAGCCTTAAGAGTTCTGAGATTTACTGTTTGGTCTGTTTCGCCGAAGTATGTTCTTCTCTCGCTGTGACCGATTACAACGTATTCAACGCCAAGCTCAACGAGCATATCAGCTGAAACCTCGCCTGTGAAAGCACCGCTGTCCTTAAAGTGAACATTCTCTGCGCCGATTTTAATATTAGAGCCTTTAGCAGCTTCAACTGCGGCAGGAACATCTACGAAAGGAACGCAAAGAACAACCTCGCAATCAGCATCGGCAACAAGCGGCTTCATCTCATTGATGAGAGCAGTTGTCTGTGCAGGAGTATTGTTCATTTTCCAGTTACCGGCAATAATTGCCTTACGAAGAGTCTTATTCATAATAGTTACCTCTTTAAAATATTTTTGGTATAAGGCGACCAATGGTCGCCCCTACGATTATTGA
>ENA-OOZN01000995-OOZN01000995.1-human-gut-metagenome-genome-assembly--contig:-NODE-995-length-21703-cov-3.436530_pt1 | contig 21703 bp, 16 predicted proteins | sample MGYA00241187_ERZ501397 | MGnify/ENA primary metagenome ERZ501397 (study PRJEB25962, sample SAMEA2042921) | human gut metagenome | biome: human gut; feature: human-associated habitat; material: faeces... | reverse complement strand
GAGATTCTCCAGCGTTATGGACTTCCAGCAGAGGTCCCTTGCATATCCAGGTGCGCTGGTTGTGGATCGCGTCGGAGAGTTCCTGGCAGACATCGCCGTCCGGTTCGCCCAGGATATAGGTGGAGTAATGTCCGTGCAGGCTGCTGTTGCCGTGAAGATCCATGCCGCAGGTAGCAGCCAGTTTCTCACCGGAGAGTACCAGGTCTTCCCACAGTTTTACGCCCTTTTCATTGACTTCGTGGAGCGGTTCCGGGTTGTTGAAGATCTCGATGAAGTCACAGCAGGAATAATCCGTGATCGTCATCTCGAAACGGCAGCCCTGTGCGAACGGCCATCCGAAGGAATACGGATGAGCGACACCGACCAATGCCCCTTTTTCGCGGGCAGCCTGGAAGAGAAGTTCCGGTTTGTGTTTGTTGATATTTTCCCACGGCACATACTCGGTCAGGTTCAGGCAGAGGATATGTCCGTAGTACGTGGTATATTCCATGCCCGGGATAAATGCGATCGGCTGTGGATGCTCTTTCAGATAATTTTCAATTTTGTAATGTCCGGAGATGGTGTTGTGATCGGTCAGGGCGAACGCGTCCACGTGATCTGCCACCATAAAGTCCGTCAGTTCTTTGCAGGTAAATACTGCGTCGGATTCGTTGGTATGATTGTGTAATTCCAGTCTCTTATACATAAAAAGTCCCCCTTAACGTGCGCGTACCGTCAGCTGATAATCGGTGTTGTCCAGCAGTACGGAAAATACCAGAATGGTTACTTTTAACACACCCTCGATAGTCGGCTGCGGAATACAGCCTTCCGTGGCTTCTGTTGCGGTAAAATGCATATGCCGGGTTGTCAGCTGTCTGTGGATATTGCCGATGAACGTGTCGTTCAGGGTTGCCATGGTGTGGATCTCGGTTTTCATACCGTGATAGACGGCGTCCTCCCATTCTTCCGGTGTTGGTTCTTCGATCCCGTACTCTTTTTTACAGTAGTCGAGCAGGCGTTGTTTCAGTTCCGGTGTCACATCTTCCGGGCGGAAGTGCTGCGGTCCAAAAGAAAATTCAATATCCAGTTCTTCATAAGTCTGATCCAGGCAGACGGTATAGGAAATCTGACCGATAAAGTCCTTGCATAATTTTCCCCCTACCTGGTAAATGGTTTTCATTTCTTCCATAGGTTTCTCCATTTCCATTTTCTATAGTAGTACCTTCTTTTTCAGAATACGCAGACCGGTTGCGCATGTCAATAGTCTGAAAAAATTCGTAGAAAAATCCAGTTATTTTGAAAGTTATGTGCATTATAGGGAAAAACCAGATTTGCTATAATGGTCGCAAATACGGCAGAAAGTAGATACAACTGATGCCGGACAGATTGACGAAACTGGAAAACATGCGAAAATAAAGGAGAGTCACATGGAAAAGAGAACACTTTACAAAGAAGGAACATACAAAAAAGGAAATCTTCACACCCACACCACCTGGTCAGACGGTATGCATACGCCGGCGGAGACCGCGGAGCACTATCGTAGCAAAGGGTATGATTTTCTGGCACTGACGGATCACTGGGTTTACGGGATCCATCCGGAACTGAATCGGGATGATTTCCTGCTGTTCCCGGGAACAGAGTTGGATATCGAGCTGCCGGGAAGAAAGGATCATCATCTGGTAGGTTTCGGTCTGCCGGAGACAAACCGGATCCCGGAACATTATACCTTTGAGGAAGAACGCAAAAACGGTGTGCTGACAACGGCAGAGCGTATCATCGAATATTTCGGACAGAGAGGAAATGTAACACTGTACGGTCATCCGTACTGGTCAAAGATCGATTCTACGGATATCAAATATCTGCAGGGCATGATCGGTATGGAAATCTACAACCACGGTTCTGAATTTTTCGGAAACAACGGCAATTCCGAGACGTATTTTGATCATTTTCTGTTCGTGAGAAATAAAATATTCTGCTTTGCCACGGATGATGCCCACGATATCTCAGAACACGATCTGGGTGGATTTATCATGGTAAAGACGAAAGAATTTACCCACAGAGGAATCCTTGAGGCGATCAAAGACGGAAGCTTTTATGCATCTTCCGGACCGCTGCTCCATGATTTTTATGTGGAAGACGGAGTTGCACACGTGACCTGTGAGCCGTGCCAGCATATTTATTTCCAGACACCGCACCGGGGAGACTGTCTGTTCAGTGATGATGGAGACTGCCTGACCGAAGGCAGCTTTGCGTTAAACGGGGATGAAGAGTATGTGAGAGTGACGATCAAAAACAGCAGAGGACAGAAGGCATGGACACAGCCGATCTGGTTGTGGCTGTTCTGATTGATGATAGAAAGTAACCAATTGTGAAGGCACTGAACAGTTACGACAGAAAAAAGGACATACAGGAGGAAGAATATGTTAAAATTAGTGACTTTTAATATACGATGTGATTATGACCAGGACGGAGCCAACAGCTTCCGGTTCCGCAAACCTGTGATCTTAAAGAAACTTGCCGAGGAGAAACCGGATGTGATCTGCTTTCAGGAAGTGCTGCCCCATGTGGCAGCATGGCTGAAGGAGAACCTGACGGAATATACCGTGATCGGCTGTGGAAGAAGTGAGACACTTGAGGACGAGCAGATGACGGTCGCTTTCCGTACCGATCGTCTGAATCTGATCAATATGGAAACCTTCTGGCTGTCCCCGACACCGTATGTGCCGGCGAGCAGATACGAAGAACAGTCCATCTGCCCGCGTGTGTGCACGGAAGTGGTGCTGGAAGATCTTCAGGAGAAGAAAGTTTTCCGTCTGTGTGATATCCACCTGGATCATCTCGGCGTGCAAGCGAGAACCCTGGGACTGTCTCAGATCCTAAAGAAGATGGATGATGCCGTTTTATTCGCCAACGCACCGGTGATCCTTGCGGGTGACTTTAACGCAGAGCCGGACGGAGAAGAATTTGCCGTGATGAGAGAACGGACAGATTATGTCAACTATACAGAGGGCATTGGCATTACCTATCACGGATTTGAACCGGAAGATGAACCGGAACGGATCGATTATATTTATATCAAAAAAGTAAAAGAAGGCTATGCAGGACTTACCTGCCGCAATGTAAAAAAATGGGAAGACCGCGACAAAGAAGTATGGCTTTCCGACCATTATCCGATTTGTGCGGAACTTGAGTGGATAAATCTATAAAAAATACTGGACATTTTTCAGAGTGTAGATTTTTCCACTGGTGCCGGAAGAAATGTCCATTGTGAGAAAAACAGCTGCTTCGTATAATAGCCTCATCAAATAAATGAAGGAGGAAATCTATGAAAGCAGCAAGTGTTGAAAAGGCTAAAAAATATAAGCCGAAAAAACAGCCGCTGAAGAAACGACTGGTACGTTACTGGCCGTTGTATGTGATGCTGATTCCATGTATCATCTACTATGCACTGATCTGCTATGTGCCGATGGCGGGTTCTGTTCTTGCATTTAAGGATTATTCCTTTAAGAAAGGAATCTGGGGAAGCCCATGGATTGGTCTGAAATATTTCAAGACCTTCTTTTCCAGCTATGATGCACCACGACTGATTAAGAATACACTGACAGTCGGTGTGATCAAATGTATCCTGGAATTTCCATTCGCTATCATACTTGCCCTTTTGCTGAATGAACTTCGCAGCATGAAGTTTAAGAAGATCTCGCAGACCATCACCTATCTGCCGCATTTTCTCTCTTCTGTTATTATCGTAACCATGCTGCAGAGAATTCTGGCACCGAGCACCGGTGTTCTGAATCAGACAATCGCAGCACTGGGTGGAGATGGAAGCACATTCTTCCTGATGGAAGCAAAATATTTCTTCAGAATCCTGTTTTCCATGGACCTGTGGAGAAATATCGGATGGGATTCCATCATGTATCTGGCAGCAATCAGTTCCGTAGACCTGGCATTGTACGAGGCAGCAGAGATGGACGGATGCGGAAAACTGGGAAAAATGTGGCATATCACACTGCCGGGTATCCGGGGAACGATTGGTCTTCTGTTTATCATGGGAGTTGGCGGACTGCTTTCTTCCGGTGTAGAACAGATCTGGCTGTTACGTACACCTGGTAACATGTCTCTGGCTGATACCCTTGATGTATACGTTCTGCGTATCGGTATTCAGGGAGGACAGTTTGGATATGCAACGGCGATCGGTCTGATCCAGGGTCTGGTAGGACTGGTGCTTGTAGTAGTCTGCAACCGGATCTGTAAGAAGATCACGGAAGTCGGACTGTGGTAACAAAAGGAATAAAAAAAGGAACCTGAGAATTCAACGAAGTGGAGGAAACTACATGAAAAAGAAAATGGTAAAACGCCTGATGGCAGCTTCCATGGCAGGAACACTGGCAGTGACCATGTTTGCAGGATGCGGCGGCTCATCTGATAGCAAAGACAGCAGTGCAAAAACAGAAGATACCAGTGAAGATAACTCTGACAAACCGGATACCTGGATCGCTGACCGGACCATCACCGTACAGGCTTACGTAGATGATATCGGAAATACGCTTCCAAAAGATTTTAACAACACCGAAACCATGAAAAAGATCACAGAACTGACCGGTATCAAACTGGATGTAAAATATACACCTGGTGACAGTGATGCAAAAGTTATGGCTTCGCAGCTGGCTTCCGGAACCATCCCGGATGTTATCGTATCTTACCTGGATAACTCCACAAGACCGGAGTTCCCGCTTCTGTACAAAGCAGCAAAAGACGGAATGTTCGCAGATGTATCTGAATACATGAAAAACAGCGAAGTATATTCCAAATATTATGAAGACGATTATCTGCCGGACGATACAAAGAACAACATTGTATTCCGTGATGACCTGGATGGTGTATATCTGTGGCAGATGAGTATCGATGAAATTGACCGTTCTCTGGAATATAATGCAGATGAAGAATATGTAGGAGGTATGTATATTCAGAAAGCAATTGCAGATGATCTTGGGATTGATACCACAGCAATCAACACACAGGAAGACTTTTATGATCTGCTGGTTAAGATCAAAGAAGGCGGTTATACCGATGACAACGGAAATGCTGTTTATCCCTTGGGACCGAAATACTGGGGCGGATCTGTTGATGCTCTGAAATATATCGCAACCGGTTATGACTGGGGTGTAAGCGATGACTACAACCTGGATGAAAACGGCGATGTAAAGCATATCGCAGAAACCGATCATGTATATGATGAAATCAATTTTGTGAGAAAACTTCTGGATGAAGATCTGATGAACCCGGAATTCTTCACCATGGACTCTACCCGTGCAGAAGAAGTATCCAAAAACCACAACTCAGCAATTATCGCTGACGTGCATAATTACGAAGAGATTATTTACTCCAATGATGACTGGATCCCGTTAGGACCGTTGAACGATATTGCCGGTGACAACAAGGAAGTTGTACATGGAAAGAGCGGTCGTGGATGTATGGCAATCTCCGCAGATGCAGAGAATCCGGAAGAAATCTTCCAGTTCTTTGACTGGCTTTCTACAAAAGAAGGACAGATCATCGCACAGTATGGTGCAGAAGGCGTATCCTATACAATGGAAGACGGCTACCCAAGACTGACAGATGAAGTTGCAGAAAAACTGAATGATGGAGATACCGATTATCTGATCAACACCATCGGTGCGGGATTCGGTGGATCCGGAAACTACTTCTTCGAGTTTGTTCTGACAAACAAAAACAACAAAGATAACTTTGGTGAGTCCCGTCCGGGAGCATCTTCCGGTAACTCTACTTTTGCAAGAAGTGTACAGATTGCAGAAGATTACCCGGTAGAAAAGAAACTGGTTCCGGGGCTGGATGCAACAGCTTATATGTCCGCGGACGAACTTGCGGATGTAAAGACACAGATGGATCTGCTTGACTGGGATGAGACATTCGTACAGGCCTGCTTCGCAAAATCGGATGATGAAGTAAAAACAATCATCGAATCTTTCCGCGATCAGCTGAAGGCAGCAGGGATCGATCGTTTTGAAAAATACGTAAAAGATATATACGAAGAGGATCCGGACTCTGTATCTTTCTACGACTAAGACAAAGAGATCCTGCCTGCCCCGGTGGCAGGCAGGGGAATGAAAAGCGGGTAAGTTACACTTACAGAAAGGATTGGGTACGCAATGCACAAAAGAAAGATAAAAGTCAATCCGATGGATCAGGCACTTCAGATTCTGATCTATCTGATCATTATTGCACTCTGTCTGATCATTCTGCTCCCCTGCCTGAACGTAGTGACGCTGGCATTCAACGATGGAGCGGATGCAGCGAGGGGTGGCGTATGGTTCTGGCCGAGACAGTTCACCATGGATAACTTCAAAGAAGTATTCAAAGACGGAAGTATTACCACAGCTTATGTGATCACGATCGCAAGAACTGTAATCGGAACGTTTTTAAGCTTAATGGTAACTACTCTGGCAGGTTATGCACTGAAACAGGAAGATCTGCCGGGAAGAAAGATCATCACCATGCTGATCACATTTACCATGCTGTTCGGTGGTGGTATGATCCCTACCTATATTCAGTACAAAAACTTACACCTGTTAAACTCTTTCTGGGTTTACGTGGTTCCGAGTCTGGTGAGCGTTACCTATCTGTTGATGGTACGAACCTTCTTCGAAGGAATCCCGGACAGCCTGGAAGAGTCAGCCAAACTGGACGGCTGCGGATTCTTTCAGACTTACCTGAAAATCATGCTTCCGTTAAGTAAACCGGTAATCGCCGTAGTTGGACTGTATACCGCAGTAAACCACTGGAACGACTGGTTTGCAGGAGCATTCTATGTCAACGATACGAAACTGTGGCCGGTACAGACCGTCCTGCAGCAGATGTTGACAAAAGCAATGAATTCACAGCAGGAAGTAACTTCTGTTGCACAGGCACTGGCACATAACACCGTGTCCGTAACATCCGATTCTTTGAAGATGGCAGCAGTTGTTGTTACAACCGTTCCGATCCTTTGCGTATACCCGTTCGTACAGAAATATTTCGCACAGGGCGCAATGATCGGTGCAGTAAAAGGTTAAGTAAAATATAAAAGGTTCTTTGCCTCGTTCAGCATTTATATAGAGATGAATCTATGAGCGATGCGGGGAACCTTTTTCTATGAAAATAAAGTTGAAAATTACTGTTTCTGGAAAAATTCAGAAAAGCAGATGGAATAGATAAAAATGCGATAAGTATAAAAAGTACACCACATGGTGACAGAGAATCATGATACAATGAGTGTTAGATTCAAGGAACAAAACGGGCTGCGGAAAATTCCGGGCACAAAAGAGAGGGAGAAGGTATGAGCGCGAAAAAGTGGGATGTTTATGTATACGGCGATGTCAATATTGATATCGTGATCCCGGGTGTGGAAAAATTTCCGGAACCGGGGCAGGAAGACGAAGTTTCCGTGATGGAGACCTTTGTCGGCGGCGGTGCCGCATTATTTACCCTGGGTGTCGGCAAACTGGGACTCCACCCGGTGTTTCAGGGGGAAGTAGGAGATGACTGTTATGGCGAACTGATCCGGAACAAATTCCGGGAAAGCCATGTAGACGATTCTCTGCTGACGGTAAGCAAAGAGTTAAAGACGGGGATTTCGTTAAGCTTTACAAATGAAAAAGACCGTTCCTTCTTAACCTACCGGGGAACCAACGAAAAAATCAGTATTTCCAACGTAGATGTGGAAAAAGTGAAAGAAGCCGCACATATCCATGTGACCGGCTATGCGGGATCTATTAATCACAACGAATACCTGGAACTGCTAAAGAAGATCAAGACAGAGACACAGGCAACCGTATCGTTCGATGTTGGCTGGGACTCCACCGGAGAGTGGAAACCGGAGATCCGCGATCTCTTCCCGTACATCGATGTGTTGTTTATGAATGAGACAGAAGCAGAACATTACGGAAGAAAAGAGAGCGCCGAGGAAGCCGCACGCGAATTTGCCAAAACCGCAGGTATGGCAGTCATCAAGATGGGAAAAAAGGGTTCCATCGCAGTGAAAGACGGCAAACTGTATCAGGCAGCGCCGTACACCGTGGAGGCGGTAGACACCACAGGAGCCGGAGACTCCTTTAATGCCGGATTTGTCTACGGATTCCTGAGAGGAAAATCCATGGAAGAATGTCTGAGATGCGGAAACGGATGCGGAGCACTCTCCGTAACCGCACTGGGCGGCAATACCGGATTTCCGACAGAAGAGAAACTGGAAACATTTATCAAAAGTTACGAAGCATAAAAAGAGATACTAAGGAGACAACAAGGAGGAAGAAAATATGAAAATCGCAGTGATCGGAGGAGCAGGAGTACGAACCGTCATCTTTATCAACGGACTGTTAAAGAGATACAAAAAACTTCATATCGACGAAGTGGTACTTTATGATATCCAGGAAGAAAAACAGAAAATCATTGAAAAGTTATGTAAACATGTAGTGGAGAGAAACCATGAGGAACTGAAAGTATGGGCGGTATCCGATCCGGTGGAAGCTATCACAGGTGCAGATTATATTGTAACCACTCTGCGTGTCGGCGGAGATCACTCCCGTGTGGTAGATGAGACCATCGCTCTGGATCTGGGTGTGATCGGACAGGAGACTACCGGTGTCGGTGGATTTTCCATGGCAGTCCGTACGATCCCGGTTCTGATCGAATACTGTGAACTGATTAAAAAATACGCACCGGACGCATGGATCTTCAACTTTACCAATCCGTCCGGTCTGGTAACCCAGGCACTGCGAAGCGCAGGATATGACAAGATCATCGGTATCTGCGATGCACCGAGCAGCACGAAGTTCCGTATGGCACACGATCTGGGTGTGGAAGAAGACAATCTGTATGTGGAATTCTTCGGATTAAACCACCTGTCCTGGATCCGCAGCGTGAAGAAAAAAGGCGAGGAAATCTTACCGGAACTGCTGGCAGACGATGCATTTTTACAGGGCGTACAGGAATTCTCCATGTTTGATCCGGAACTGCTTCGTTCCATCGGATTCTTACCAAACGAATATCTGTATTATTATTATCACAGAGAAAAAGCACTGGAAAACATCCAAAAATCAGGTGCAACCAGAGGAAAGACGATCGAGAACGTCAACATTCACATGATGGATGAACTGAAACATATGGACATCGACGCAGATCCGGAAGGTGCATTACAGATCTTCCTGTATTATATGCAGGTTCGTGAGAACTCCTACATGAGCATCGAGTCCGGACTGGCAAAACGTCCGCTGCTGGAAAAAGGTCAGCTGGAAGTACCGGACGGCATGGGATATGCAGGCGTTATGCTGGACTGCATCGAAGGTATGCAGAGCGAAGAAGGAAAATACCTGGTACTGTCCGTAGAAAATAACGGAAGCATCCCGGGACTGGCAGACGAAGATGTTATCGAGACCACCTGTCTGGTATCCAAAGACGGCATCCGGCCGGTCAAAGTAGAAGAAGTGCCGGAACACTGCTATCTGCTGATCCGTCTGATTAAGATGTACGAAAAACTGACCGTGGAGGCAGTAAAGAATCACTCCAAAGAAACCGCTGTACAGGCATTGATGTTACATCCGTTGGTAAATTCGTATTCTCTGGCAAAACAGCTGGTAGACAAATACGACGAAGTGTACGGTGGAATCTTTCACTGATGTTGATAAAGTTTTTCCCTGTATAACCGGGAAACTGTGTGGATATACAGGGGGAAAAAGTATGTGGGATGTGGATAAGATGAAGATCAGATGGACAAATCAGGCAGAAGAAGCGCAGACAGAAGTTTTTTTCGAGAAAGGAACGGCGACACCGGAAAATTTCCGGAGACTTGGGAAAAAACGGGGCGGTGACTGCCGGATCACAGTAAAAAGAGAAGGATTTTCCGAGGAGGAATGGGTACAGATGCTGTGCAATGGGGTGTGCAGTCTGTACGACGGTGCATATCAGTTTTCCCGCAGTGGGGTGAAGATGCTGGGAAAACAGAACGTATACGAAAACAGGGATGTACTGTGTGATTACGGGGACACCTGTTATACGTTTGTATTGGAAGGCACAGCGCAGGAGATAGAAGCGCTGGAGCGTGGGGAATTATTGGGACGTTGTAAAGGATATGCCCGGACGCTTGGAAATCTGCCGAATAACTATCTGCATACCGAAGATTTGGCATCTTATGCACAGACGCTGGCACAGGAGCTGGGAATCAGCTGTGAGATCTATGGCGATCAGAAGCTGGAAGAGCTTGGATGCGGCGCTCTTTTAGCAGTCAATCAGGGAAGCCGCAGAGAGGCTGCCATGGTGGTACTTCGCTATGAAGGGGCACCGGGGACCGACTGGACGGCGCTGGTTGGCAAAGGACTGATGTTTGATGCCGGGGGGTATCATCTGAAGTCTATCGATGGCATGAACGGAATGAAATACGATATGTGCGGGGCAGCGGAAATGCTGGAGATGCTGGAGTATCTTGTCACACAGAAGGTCGAAAAAAATGTAATGGCAGTGCTGATGCTCGCAGAAAATGTGATCAGCCCGGATGCGGTAAAAATGGGCGATGTGATCACAACCCTGGCAGGAAAGACAGTGGAAGTCTATAACACCGATGCGGAGGGACGGCTGGTTTTGTGTGATGGTATCACGTTTGCGCAGCGTATGGGGGCGCGCACCGTGATCGACCTTGCCACCCTGACGTATTCGGCACAGAGTGCCCTGGGAGATCAGGTGGTGGCGCTGTTTGGCAATGACCGGGAAGCACTTCGCAGCTGGAAAGAAACAGCGGAGCAGACCGGAGAATATTACTGGCAGCTGCCGATGGGACCGATCTATCACAGGATGATCGAGTGGTCGATCTGCGCGGACTTTGCCAATTATGCGCCGGGCAGGGGTGCAGGTGCCAGTGTGGCAGCGTGTTTCCTGGAAAACTTTGTGGAAGAGGGAACCCAGTGGATCCACCTCGATATGGTGGGACCGTCGGTGGTGCGAAAAGAGACCGATGAGATGGCAGAGGGAGCCAGCGGCGCATGTATGAGTACCCTGGCGGCTTATTTGACAAGATAACAATACACGGACGGAGAAATTACGAAAACAGAGAGAAGGGAAGTAGCATTTCACAGGCGGGGGATGTTACGGATGGAAGAAACAATGAATTTTACATTTGATGGAAATATCTCCAGAGAAGTTCTGGAAAATTACCTGTCCCGGAGTGTGACGGCAGCAGGTTTATATGAGAGCAAAACACTGGAAGATGATCTGCGTGCGATCCGGGAGATGGGCGTAAAATTTCTTGGAAGAGCATCGGGCATCTGGTACATGACGATGGATGATGAGGAGCATTTTCGCCTGTCAAAGGAATTGGCAGACGAAGTGCATGCACAGGATCCGGAAGTCATCCTGCAGTCCTGCGTTTTCGAGTGGATCACACGGCGGATGGAGACCGTAGAGATCCCGGACTATGTGTTTGAGGCATTCGGTATGGAACCGGAACATCGGTGTTTCCGTCTGGACGATGCGTTGTTTACGGATGAGTCCAGCGGATATACCAGCAGAAGAGACGATCCGGCAAAAGACGGCGGTATCCCGGATCTGTCCCGGCAGGAGGCAAGACTGTGGTTTTACTACCGGGCAACCCGCTACATTGACTGCGGCTATGAGGCACTGCATATGGGGCAGGTACATCTGTATACCGCAAATGACAAGGGAATGGCAAAGACCGCAGAGCTGTTCGGCATGATCCGCGCGTACGCAAGGATTCACGGAAGACGCCATAAGATCCTGCTGGACGCACATACGCATGGGGTAAATATCCGTGGAAAACTGCTGTTTGACTACCATGCGATGCCATTTACCCGTATGCCGCTTCTGGAAGTGCCGGGAGAAGAACTGGTACTGGTGCGTGAGGGTTACAGCGAAGGCGGAGAAAATCCAAACGGATGGTCCGCAAGAACCATGCCGTATCTGATGGAATACGACAACTGGGGCGGACTGGTCGTTGATGACCGGGAAAAGATTCCGAGAGAGGAACTGGCATGGAGAGACTGGTGGGGCTACGATCAGATCGCCTGGTTTGCCAACCAGCCGGAGGCAAGCCGGAATCATTTCCTGGAGTATACCTACAAATGGACAGAGATTAACAATCCAAATGCATACTTCGAACTGCCGTTTCGCCGGATGATCCACAACGCGGAAGTGTTCATGAAACGCGGAGATAACGGGGAGATGGATGCGCAGGATTTTTATCAGATCAACACGAAAAGCGCAGCCTGCCCGATGGGATTTGACCAGGAAGAGACTGCAAAACGCCTGTGGGCGACCGGACATAGCCTGCGTGAACAGGCAGCCAATCCGGAGATGCTGATCCGTTATGGTGCGGAAAATGTCTACGACGAAGAAACCGGCATGAAACTCCCGGAAAAGATCGTTGTCTATGGAAGTTTCCAGTCACACGTCGGAGCCGTAAAAAACGATTCCAACAGCGAACTGACCAGAATGTACTATATCGGGGACAACACCTATACGCTTTCTGTTGTCATTCCGTTTGCGGGAACCTACGATTATTCCGTGGCAACCTACGGAACGTTATCCGCAACCTACCAGTCCGACGGATACCCGAGAAGCGGTTCCTCGAACAAGGCGCATTTTACCACACAGAAGGACAATATGGTGGTACGGTTCCGGTATCAGTTTATAACCAATAAAGTGACAGTCGAGATGTTTGAATAAAGAAAAGACCCGGGTGAGGGGTGGCGATGAAAAAGTGACGCCCCTTACCCGTTTTGTCTTGGCGCTAATGGGATTTTAGTCGAAAGTTGGAAAGTACTTTCTGGTCAATTGCAAAATACAAATATGCAAAACCGACAAATATAGACATAATGCTACAAAAATGCACAAAAAAGAAAGAAAAATTTGTGTAAAATTAATAAAAACTATTGAAAAATGTAAGATCATTGTGTATTATGAAACTACAAACAAAAGAGGAGACAGGAAGAAGGAACTAATAATAACGAAGGAGGTGGTATCGTGGATAGGAGGGACCATGATCGATGCCAAGAACTTTACGTGAAATATAGAGAGTTTATGTATTGGTACGTGAAAAAACATTTTCCGGATTTGCCAGAAGAAGACATTCGTGATATTCTACAAGAGGTGTGGACATCATTATTGAATGCGATCGACAAGTTATATGATAAGGGCGATGAAGGTCAGTTTGCCTGGTTGATCAAGGTGACTCAAACCAAGGTAATCGATTACTACCGCTCCCAGAGGAAAACAGAAGAACTGGGAGAAAGGATTGGCCTTGCTTTACAGGAACAGAAGGAGGGATGTTCCGTGCAGGACACAGTAATCGCGAGAATGATTGCAATGGAACTGGTAGAAGGACTGACAGAGAAAGAGCGGAGAGTCCTTTCCATCGAATATTTCTCGGATACGAACGATGAAGTCTCGAATGCCTTCAAATGCAGACGAAGCCGTCTGAGAAGAAAAATCGAGGAAAGTTTTGGAGTATTCAGAAAGAAACGATAGGAATCTATCAGTATCATGTATTCGGATGATGTTATTCACTTCACCGTGAAATGGCTTCCGCAAGGAAGCAGAGAAAGGATATTCGATGAAGAAAAAAGATAAAATATATGACAGTCCGGAATACAAGCAGATCAGAGAACATCTTCCTGAAATTTTAAAAGAAATGGAACGTGACAAGGGTCTGAAACAATATCAGATGCCGGAAGGCTGGAACGAAGACTTCGAACGCATCTACCAGGCAGAACACCGCAAAGAACGAATCCGCAACCGCATTCTTGCTGGCGCATGTGCAGCGATCATTCTTGGCATTGGAGCCGTTCATGTGGGAGAACGTCTGGAGCTGACTTCGATGGTGCAGGCGGATGATATTGGGAAGATTCATGAAGATGAATATGTAAAGGGAGATTATGAATTTAGTACATACGGAAATGTAACAGTTGATGAAAATATAGATGTTGAAGAGTCAGATGAAGTTTCTTTAGACTGTAGCAATATGGAAGAATTATATGTAGCGATACAAAATGAAACAAAAGCTCCATATTTCCGTATAAAAAATATTCCTTCAAAGTATTCAATTGAAGAGGCTTCATACAGTAAACTACATAGAAATATAAATTATCAGATTCGATGGGATGATAAATATCTTTATGTTAGTCAACAGATGCAAATTGAAGATAGCGGTAATGGAGCTGTGGACGAAGAGGTAGTAGATGAAATTGAAGTGAGTCAGCTTAATCAAAAAATTATCATTCATAATAGTGCACATGATGATAGTTTAAATTGTAGTATTGTCTATGATAAAGCAGTATTATTTATGGTTACAAATTTGCAACTTGATGAGTTTGAACAAATTATAAAAGAAGTGCAATATAGTTAAGGAGAGAATGGATGAAAAGAAAAATAGCGTTGCTTTTAAGCATTATAATGTTATTAGGTCAAACGACTGTAATCTTTGCAGCAGATGATAATTTGACAGGGACATATGAAGTTGTCGAAAACGTGGATGATGATATGCCACTTGGTGATGGAGTGGATATAGCACCACAAACATTGTATTTAGCAAATGTGTATACTTCAATTGTTAAAGTGAGTTCTACAAAAGTGAGTATACGTGCACAAGCAGTGTGTGCAGAAAAAGTAAAAGCTTTAAAAGTTATTTATATTCTGCAACAATGGAATGGATCACAGTGGGTTGATATTGTTTCTAGAACTGCCACAGAGTATGACGTAAGTACCGCGCACAAGAGTTATACAATTTCTGGGTTAGGCAGTGGAACATATCGGTGTAAAGCAAGTGCTATGGCAACTGGATATAGCGGATATTCCGAAACACTTTATGGATTTAGTGCTAGTATTAAACTTTAAATCCCGATAAAATCCCCTTCCTTCAGGACCCCATCCTGAGCAGGTGGTTTTATACCCTTACTCCCCAACTAATTTGTCTTTCATAAAAGCAGTGCAGTAAGGGTTACAGCCATTGCAGAGGAACCTGAGGCAACCGCATCCGCCGAAGTTCCCTGTGATGGCTGTGTTTATATTTTATCCAAATACGAAAAAACAGTGGCAAAGATCTGAAAAATGGTCTTTGCCACTGTTTTTTAATGTTCCGAATCGCCCGCAGTCTCATCCGTCCGGTACTGATCGAAGATCCCGCGTACTGCCTGGTGCAGATGCGGTTTGAGTTCTTCAAGACCTACTGGCTGCTGGTAGAGGATCGCGTTGTAGCTGGTTCCGTTGACAAGTTCGAGGATCAGATACATCATAAGCTCCGGGGAATGATAGGTATGATTGGCATTTTGCAGCATCTTATCATAGAGGGTATGAATGGACGGAGTGTCCTCACTCGGTGTGAAGAACAGAGAATTCTTGAAAAATCCCCAGCTCAGATGCTTGGACAAAAGCCGTACCAGATTCAGATTGGATGCCAGCTGATCGAGAATATCATCCATGATAAAGATCACCTGATCCTCAAAATCTTGAATCTCCGGATGCTTTTGCAGTGCCAGATAGGAAGTCTGAAATACCTGGCTTGCCTTGTGGGCGATCAGGTGATTGCGGATATCGTATTTATCTTTGAAATAAAGATAAAACGTTCCTTTGGCAACACCTGCATTTTTTACAATATCTGCAATGGAAGTTTTATTGAATCCATTGTCTATAAAAAGAGAGAAAGCGGAATCCAGCAGGGATTCCCTTTTTTGTTGTTTGTTGTGATCGACTTTTCCCATACCGGGATCAGCCCCCTTCCTGTCGTTACTTTTTCCATATTATAAGGAAATCTCCACAAAAAAGTCAAATGAAAATTGGTTATTTTTTTATTTTCGGAAAGTTGCATAAAATACAAAATGACTTTTGGTCAACTTTTTGATGAATAAATATTGACTATCGGTCATTTATAGGATATAACAATAAATGACCCAAGGTCAGTAAGAAAAAGACCAACGGAAAATTATAAGAGAAGGTAAGGGAGGAACATGATATGGAGAAGCTGGGAAGGAAGATCGTCAAGTTTCGGATTCCGATATTTATCATCGGATTGCTGTTGCTGATTCCATCCGTCTTTGGATATATCAACACAAGAGTCAATTACGACGTACTTTATTATCTGCCGGATTCTATTGAGACGATGCAGGGTCAGGATATCCTGGTAGATGAATTTGGAACAGGAGCCTATTCGATGTTTATCTGTGAGGGCATGGAAAACAAAGATGTGGCGAAGTTAAAAGAACAGATTGAAGATGTGGAACATGTCAGCAAGGTTGTCTGGTATGACAGTTTCGCAGACATCAGTATCCCGATGGAGATGCTGCCGGAGGATATCCGGGACGCCTTTAATGCGGACGATTCCACGATGATGTTTATCATCTTTGATACGACAACATCCGCCGATGAGACGATGGATGCGATCGAGGACATCCGTGCACTGGCAGGAAAACAGTGTTTCTTAAGCGGTATGTCAGCTATCGTTACCGACACCAAGAACCTGGCAGAGTCCGAGGTTGCGATCTATGTACTGATCGCGGTTGTCCTCTCCTGTATCGTTCTGGCACTGACGATGGAATCTTATCTGATCCCGGTATTTTTCCTGTTGAGTATCGGTATGGCGATCATCTATAACATGGGAAGTAATATTTTCATGGGACAGATTTCCTACATCACGAAAGCGCTGAGTGCAGTCCTTCAGCTGGGTGTTACGATGGACTACTCGATCTTCCTGTGGCACAGCTATCAGGAACAGAGAGAAAAAGGCGAAGAGGATCATAAAGAGGCGATGGCAAAGGCAATCGCAGCTACGATCAAATCCGTAGTCGGAAGCTCGATCACAACAATCGCCGGATTTATCGCGCTGTGCTTTATGAGTTTTACCCTGGGTCTTGACCTTGGTATCGTCATGACAAAAGGTGTTGTCTTCGGCGTGATCTGCTGTGTTACCGTACTTCCGTCGATGATCATGATCTTCGACAATGCACTGGAGAAAACGAAACACCGTCAGCTGATCCCGGATTTTCCGAAGATTTCTGATTTTGTGGTAAAACACCATGTGATTTTTGCAGTCTTGTTTGTGGTATTATTTATTCCATTTGCTTATTTCCAGGCACATGCAAGCGTGTACTACAACCTGGATGCCAGCCTTCCGGATAATCTGCCGAGTGTGCAGGCAAATACCAAACTGTCCGAAGAATATGATATGGGTGCAGCACATATGATCCTGCTGGATAAGGATCTGGATGCCAAACAGAAATACAACATGATCGCCGATATCGAAAAAGTAGACGGCGTGAAACAGGTACTCGGTCTGGAGAGCATCATCGGACCGGCATTTCCGGAGAGTATGATCCCGGACGATGTGAAAGAAATCCTGGAGAGTGATAACTACGAACTGATGCTGATCATGAACGAATACGCGGTAGCATCCGATGAGGTCAACAGTCAGCTGAGTGAGATCAACACGATCCTGAAACAGTACGATCCGACCGGTATGCTGGTAGGGGAAGCACCGTGTACGAAGGATCTGATCGAGATCACCGACCACGACTTTGCAGTTGTCAGCGCGGTATCGATCCTGGCAGTATTCTTTATTATTTTCTTTGTATTTAAATCGATCTCCCTTCCGGTGATCTTGGTTATGGTCATCGAGGGTGCGATCTTTATCAACATGGGTATCCCGTTCCTGACGGGAACCAAACTTCCGTTCATCGCTTCCATCGTTATCGGAACGATCCAGCTAGGCGCGACCGTCGATTACGCGATTCTGATCACCAGCCGTTACGAGAAGGAGCGTGGAGGAGGAAAGAGCAAGAAAGAAGCAATCCAGATCGCGCACAAGACCAGCATCCGACCAGTCATGGTATCGGCGTTCAGTTTCTTCGCCGCAACTTTCGGTGTTGGTATGTATTCCCAGATCGATATGATCAGTTCTCTGTGTCTGCTGATGGCAAGGGGCGCGCTGATCAGTATGTGTGCAGTATTATTATTCCTGCCGGCAATGTTCTGGCTGTTTGATGGAATTATTTGTAAAACGAGTCTGAATTTCAGACGGAAACATTAGGAGGAGATCGTTATGAAGAGAAAATATGTACAGGCAATGATGACAGGTATGGCAGCGATGCTGGCAGTAACCGTTCCGGTGACGACTGTTGCCGCAGCGACTCCGGAGAAAGAGCAGACCGTCTATGTCAATGCCGATCAGAATGGAAATGTAGAGAAAGTGATCGTAAGCAACTGGCTGAAAAATGCAGACAAAGAAAGCACGGTGGAAGATAACAGCGAACTGAACAATATCACCAACGTAAAGGGTGAGGAAAGCTATACCCAGGGAAGCGACGGCAAACTGATGTGGGCAGCAGATGGAAATGACATTTACTATCAGGGAGAAACCAGCAAGGAACTGCCGGTATCCGTAAAAATGACCTACTTCCTGGACGGCAAGGAAATCAGTGCCGCAGATCTGGCAGGAAAGAGCGGAAAAGTAAAGATCCGTATCGATTACACGAACAATTCTTCCCGGACCGCGAAGATCAACGGCAAGAAAGAGACTATTTACACGCCGTTTATGATGGCAACCGGCATGATTCTTCCGACGGATACCTTTACGAATGTAGAAGTAACCAACGGTAAAGTGATCTCCGATGGAAATAATAACATCGTCCTGGGTATCGGCTTCCCGGGACTGTATGACAGCCTGAAACTGGGTGACCTGAATTCCTTCAAGGACAAAGAAAGTCCGGATTATGTAGAGATCACCGCAGATGTGGAAGATTTCTCCCTGGCACTGACCGCTACGGTAGCAACCACCGGTACCTTAAAGGAACTGGGACTGAGCGATATCGATGATCTGGATGATTTGCAGGACAGCCTCGATAAACTGACCGAATCCTCCACCGCACTGGTAGAAGGAAGCCGCGCACTGCAGGAAGGCATCCAGGAACTGGACAGCTCCGCAGATACCTTTGTGGACGGTCTGAACAGCGCAGATGACGGTGCAGGACAGTTAAAAGACGGTATCGATACGATGAACAACAGCAAAGGCAGCCTGATCTCCGGTATCGATCAGCTGGTAGCTGGCATGGAAAGCCTGGGAAGCGGCGCAGGAGGTTTACAGAGTGGTGTAAAATCCTACACTGACGGAACCGAGCAGCTGAACGCCGGTATCGCACAGGTCAACAGCGGTGCGAAACAGTTAAATGCAGGAATCAGCCAGTTAAATGAGAAGAAAGCAACGCTTACCGCAGGTGTTGCACAGCTTTCCGAGGGCGGAAAACAGTTGGAGAGCGGAGCAGCCAGTCTGCAGTCCGGTCTGGTGGCTTACACCGGCGGAGCAGAGCAGCTGGGTGTAGGAATCCATACATTATATGATACGATGGAAGACAAACTCGGCAATGTCGGAGAACTTCCGGGTGCGGTAAGCGGACTCATGGACGGATGCAAGAAACTGAGCGCAGGAGCAGCAGCGCTGCAGGCAGGAGCAGATCAGGCAGCAGCCAGTGCTTCGAAACTGAACGATGCCGTGACAGCACTCAGCGGAGCAGTGACCGGAACCAAAGCAGCCGTATCGGCAGCACAGAGCGCTGTATCAGCACCACAGGTTGTAACAGATGTGACAAAAGCAAGTGAAGCAGCCAGCGCAGAGGCAACGACAAAAGCAAAAGAGGCAGTGGCAGCAGAAAATGAAAAAGTAAATGAAGCAGCCAGCACACAGGCAACAGAAAAGCAGAGAGCCAATGTGGAAGCTGCTCTGAAAGCTGCAGGTGTGGATGAAGCCACAAGACAGGCAGTGTTAAATAATCTGGCAGGTATTCAGGTCAATGTGGGCGTACAGACCAGTCCGGAAGTCAGCGTCCAGGTGGATGCATCCAAGGTAAGCACTTCCATCAGCCAGGAGACAAAGACCACACTTGCAGGTGTTCAGGAGAACCTGAAGAAAGTAGAGTCCGGTCTTGCCGGTGTCAGTATGACAGAAACCGAAAAACAGATGCAGTCATTGAAAAACGGAGCAGACACCGTGGCAGCAGGAACCGCAAATCTTGCCAAGAGTGCGGCAGCACTTGGCGATGCCGTAGAACCGCTGACGACATTCTCAACGATGGCACAGACCATGCTGGGAGCTGTAAATCAGCTGAAGGAAGCCAGTGATACACTGACTGCCAATGATACCACGCTGAATACCGGAGCAGCAGCTCTGGCAGAGGGAACGAAATCTCTGAACAGCGGACTGACCACCCTGGCATCCGGCGCATCTGCCCTCAGTGACGGTGTCACACAGCTGGCACAGGGATCCGCATCCCTGACACAGGGAACCGAAACCCTGAAAAAAGGATCGGACACCCTGATCGCAAACAACAGCACCCTGAAAGACGGAACAGCAAAACTGGTAGCAGGAAGCAGCGCCCTGATCGTCGGCGGCAAAGCTTTACAGTCCGGTGGAAATACGTTAAGCGCAGGTATCCAGAAACTTGCAGACGGCGCCGCACAGCTGAAATCCGGAACTAGTCAGCTGGCAGACGGCGGCAAAAAATTAAAAGAAGGAACCACGAAACTTGCAGACGGCTCCACAGAACTTGCAGACGGTATGGAGGAATTTGACGAGGAAGGTATCCAGAAGATCTCAGATCTGGCAGGAGATAACCTGACTGCCCTGATGGATCGTCTGGACGCGGTGACAGAAGCCGACAAAGACTACACCGCATTCGACGGCTGGAAGAAAGATGCAGACGGCAGCGTAAAATTCATTATCGAGACAGCTGCAATCAAGTAATTGCTTTCGAAAAAAGCAGGGGAAACTGTTTACAAAAGATAATATCAGGACCGGAAGAGATTCCGGTCCTGATATTATCATATCGGAACTTCGATTTGCGGGATAAATCAAAGAAAACTGGAAATCCTAGTTTTTAGCTAGTCTTTTCAAAAATTTCAAAGAATTTTTATTGATTTTGTGTCGCAAATATGTATAATTAGGGATAAAGAGAGTTGCTATGGGCGACTGTCTTTGAGGGATACCAGAAACCTGCATTTGCAGGAGGTTATCATATTATGAAAGAAAGAGGTTAATGTAAAATGGCAGAAATTAATTTAAGTAAGTATGGCATTACCGGAACTACAGAGGTTGTTTACAATCCTTCTTATGAAATGTTATTTGAAGAAGAAACAAAATCTACACTGGAAGGTTTTGAAAAAGGACAGGAAAGTGAACTGGGAGCAGTTAACGTTATGACTGGTGTTTACACCGGACGTTCTCCTAAAGATAAGTTCATCGTAATGGACGAAAACTCCAAAGATACTGTTTGGTGGACTTCTGACGAATATAAGAACGATAACCACCCGGCAACACAGGAAGCATGGAGCGCAGTAAAAGAGCTGGCTCTGAAAGAACTGTCCAACAAGAAACTGTTCGTTGTAGATGCATTCTGTGGTGCAAACAAAGACACCCGTATGGCTATCCGTTTCATCGTAGAGGTAGCTTGGCAGGCACATTTCGTAACAAACATGTTCATCAAGCCTTCCGCTGAAGAACTTGAGAATTTCGAGCCTGATTTCGTAGTATACAATGCTTCTAAGGCTAAAGTTGCAAACTACAAAGAGTTAGGATTAAACTCTGAGACATGTGTAGCTTTCAACATCACAAGCAAAGAGCAGGTTATCATCAATACATGGTACGGCGGAGAAATGAAGAAAGGTATGTTCTCTATGATGAACTACTTCC
>ENA-OOZN01000993-OOZN01000993.1-human-gut-metagenome-genome-assembly--contig:-NODE-993-length-21728-cov-6.742398_pt1 | contig 21728 bp, 22 predicted proteins | sample MGYA00241187_ERZ501397 | MGnify/ENA primary metagenome ERZ501397 (study PRJEB25962, sample SAMEA2042921) | human gut metagenome | biome: human gut; feature: human-associated habitat; material: faeces... | reverse complement strand
TTAGCCTTTTTTATTCCACGGGCATAGCCCGTGGTTGCCTGTTTTCAACAAAGCATACAGCGGCACAGAGCAAACTCTCTGTGCCGCTGTTTTTTGCTTTCTTCGTAATAGAAGCAGCGCGGAAAAAGGGACCGGGGCACAGTAAGCAACGCCAAAGTCGCGGCAGCCCATCTTATCTGACCAGGTATTTCCACAGGAATCTGGTCCATCTCCATGGTCGCCGGCCAAGGAAGCGGGTACACACGGTCGAAATGACCGGCCCCAAGCCTCCAGAGATATCCAATGACCGCAGGGCTTGTGTATGAGGAACACGCCCCCTGTGGTCAACATATCCAGGACGAATATCCATTATGACGGCAAAAAGCAGAAGCCACGTCGGCGGATCAAAACCACACCTTTGCAGATACTCGATCACGCGCCCCCTTGTCTGCTGTTATGGCAGTCGCCTATGCACTGTGCGGTTCGTTGCATCTTCACATATGCCCTCGGAACAGGTGTTGCTCACATATTCGCGAAGTTTTCCGCAGTAGAGCAGTGTGTGCGGCACTCTAAGGAACTGCATCAGCTGTATGATAGAGGAACGCAACTGTTCCGTGCCGTCAACCCGACTTTTTGTGAGAAGCTCTCCGACAAACTCTGAGCAATAATAGCAGCCCTCCTGCTTCCAGACAACATGGAAGTATGCCAGACATAAGCCAATATAGTTGTAACTGTATTTCCTCCTCCGCTTCCACATCACATTGAGCATTTCTTTGAGCGCTGCGTGTTGTTCTTCTGTGACACTCACGCTCAGAACCAACACCTTGGTTTCGGAAAAACGCTTGAAGGTACCGGTACGAGGCGACTCTATCACGAAGCCGCCCCAAAACGGATTATAGGGATGCCTGCGGCCAAAAGAGTACATCCTCTCTAAATCTCTGGACAGGCTGATGGAGGCGTGGTTATATTCTGCGCCGGTGATTTGTTTAAGGATCCGGGACAGAAGTGTTCCGGTCTGGCTGATTACGATATATAGCTGTCTATTTTGATTGCCCATATGCGCATCCTCACAAGATTATCCACAGTGCCGTGCTATTGGCACAAGAGGTGCTGCAGGTCTCGAAGAAGTCCGTTTCGACTATGTTAGCGTTGGTGTGCTGGATGATCCACTTCATGCTCTCCGGTTCGATCTTGAAGCCTCGGTGCAGCGTTGGACAGCCGAGGCTCATTCGGCAGCCCTTTGCGTATACAACTGCAATTGTTCGACCTTGATTGTATTTTCCCCGCCGCTGCCGCTTCGGAAGCTTTCTATTTCCGAGCTTCTGATACACATAATAACCTTATCATTGACCTGCAATTCCTCAAAAGAAATCCTTGTAACCTTCTGCGTGGCAAAGTCGCAATAGACCATAGGAGTAGACGAACAGTCTATCAGACATTCTTCACCTAAAGTGTTTTCATCGGCATCGTCTTTTACCGTTATGGTTTGCTTTGCTGCATCGACTTCCGTGATCACTGCATTGACGGTCAGAAGAGTGTCATCCTTCAATGAACCGCACCCGGACAGGAAGATAAAGAGAGTCAATAAGCACAAAGCGATTCCGATTCCTCTTACATTTCTATCCAGCAATGTCTTATCCTCCTGTTTTTTTGCTGCGGAACTTATCCAATTTATGAAAAAGATGCTTCTTCCGCTCCTCGTGTCAGGCGGAACAACGCACAGACTGCGTACATATAGCCTGCAAGGATCAGCGGTGCCGGCAGCCCGTAGAGCAGCGGCGCCGGGATGATGCGCCAAAACAGCTTGAGAACACCGATCTCCGCGCCGTAGGTGAAGAAGTAATTCGCCTCCGGGCAGAGCGTGAGGCGCAACAGGAGATTGATAAGGTGCGCGCCTACGGCAAGCAGGCCAAAGGTCTTGAGGATCCGAGGGATATCCCTTGGATTGGGGCGATAAAAGCCCAGCGTCGCCAAACTCAGGCCGCAGACAACAAGGAGCGCGTGGGTCATATAGTAGCCAAAGATCCGTGGTAGGAACAGCGAAAAGCCGGAGAACAGAGGCTCCGGGAAGAGCAGCGCCATCAGTGCGCCAAGGGGCGCTACAAAGAAGGAAAAGCCCATGATCGAGCGGTTTCTCTTCCACACGCCCAGCGGGATCAGAAACAGATTGATGTTGCACAGGTGCAGCGGCAGCTCATTGAAAATGTTGAAGCCGTTGGGATAGTAGGCACGGACATACGCTGCGTCCATGGACAGCGAGAACTTGTAGACGGTAAACAGCGCAAGATTAAAAAGGCACACGCCAATCAGGAACCGGGAGCGACATGCCTCCGGTTTTCCGCGCAGCAGCAAGAATATGAGCAGTACCGTCGCTGCCGTCAGCAAAAGCAGAATCAAATGCAGCCCGCGAAAGGGCGTTATAGTAAATTCATTCATTTCACACGCCGGAACGTCTTTCCGGTCTTCTCCTCAAGGAATCGTTTGAATTCCTCCACCGTCCCGCCGATAAGAGTACGCTTGTCCAGAGGCTGCGCATAACGTTTTTTCATCAGAAGGATGATGTATTCCTGCGACTCAGCCAGTGCGTCGATCAGTTCGTAGTGGAACGTGGATGTGACTACCTCCGTAATGATGGTATAGGAATCTTCGCCGAACACGAAATGATAGGCCTTTGTGCCTGCCAGCGTGTTTTTGCAGGCAATCATGCCGTTGAATCGGTCCCGAAACAGCAGAACGGACAGCAGCATCACCTCTACCAGCAGGGCAGTCACCGTTGTGACATCAAGCGTAAAAGGCTCTCCGTCAAATGGGATCAGCAGCAGAGCGTTGATGAAAAAGACGGTCCATCCGAAGATGGCCCAAATAATGCTTCTCTTTCGCCGCAGCACCTTTCGCATCGCGCAGGCAGCTACGGTCATAGATCGATTTGTGATATCACTGTGAATTTCAAATGTCATGCATATTCTCCATCGTTGATCATTTTTGTTTTTGCAGCCTGTTTGGTTCCTTGCAGAAGTGTTCCGTCCAGAGCAGGGTATTTATAGATTATGTTATCATAACAGGAATAAAGTTTATGTTAAGTCTGCCTATTTTTTAAGGAGTCATCTCAAATTCAACACACTGCTCTCCTCATGAGAATTTTTCTGCAGCGGGATAAATGACGTCCTTTGTCCGGCTCTTATAAATTGCAGTCAGGCAGCACCGGAATACCTTCCTCCCTGAAATCGTCACGCTTACTATGTATGCAGCGCTATCGCGGTATCACGCCAGCCTTGCGTTCACCAGATGGTACCATGTCATCCCGTTTTCCTCATAGGACTGAAATTCACCGATGACGGTGATCTCCGTCCCCAGCTCCGGGTAATCGTCCGGGTAGGTATAATCGCCTTCCAGCACAAACTCCATGCCCTCGGCGCAGCAGGCTGCCGCGTCTGAAATGATACAGGCGTAGGATACCGGGTCAAGCTGTAAAACGCCGTCCGTCACGAGCTGATAGATGGAAAATTCCCCTCGCGCCTTGACGGTCTTGCCGAGGTAATGCGCCGGGTCATTGTAGAGCATATTGTAAACCTCGGAGTAGACCATGGTGCTGCTGAGCACAGTCAGATCCACATCCACTTTGCCGGCAGCGGGCTGCGACGGCTTAGATTCCCCCGGCGTTTCCTGTTCTTTCGGCGTTGGAATGCTCTCAGCCGATGCAGACGCTTCTTCATTGGAAGAAAGCGTATCATTTCCTGCGTCCTTTTCGCGGCCTTTCCCGCAGGCGCAGAGGGAAAGCGTCATGCAGGCAGCCAGCAGCAGACAGAAAATCCGTTTCATCCCGTTTCCCCTCCCCTTGCGCGGCCAAGGGCCGAACAAGCCAAAAATGCCAGAATATCCACCGCCACGATGGTGGAGCCCACCGGCGTCCCCGCGAGAATGGAGACAAGAATCCCCAGCGCCGCGCAGCTCACCGACAGCACGGCGGAGCAGACCGTCACGGACCGGAAATTCTGAAAGAGGCGCATGGCGGACAGCGCCGGGAAGATCACCAGCGCGGAGATCAGCAGAGAGCCGACCAGATTCATCGCCAGCACGATCACCACGGCAACGATGACGGCGAGCAGCAGGTTGTACAGGTCAGCCTTTGTGCCCACCGCCTTGGCAAAGTCTTCGTCAAAGGTCACGGCAAAGATCTTGTTGTAATAGAGCAGAAACACCGCCACGACCCCCACGGACAGTCCCGCGCACAGCCAGACCTCGCTTTTTGACAGCGTCAGGATGGAGGTGGAGCCGAACAGCGTGCTGCACACATCGCCGGAGAGGTTGGACGAGGTGGAGAAGAGGTTCATCAGCAGATACCCGATGGCCAGCGCTCCCACTGAGATCATGGCGATGGCGGCATCGCCCTTGATCTTCGTGTTCTGCCCCGTGCGGAGCAGCAGAACGGCACAGGCCACCGTGACGCCCAGCGTCAGGGGCATATCGTCTGTCAGCCCCAGCACAGCGGCGATAGCCATCGCGCCGAACGCCACGTGGGAAAGGCCGTCGCCGATGAAGGAAAACCGTTTCAGCACCAGCGTCACCCCCAGAAGTGACGAGCACAGCGCGATCAGCACACCGACAATGAGCGCGTAGCGCACAAAGGGATAGGTCCAGTAGAACGCGATTTTTTCAAAGATTGCCGTCATTGCGCCCCACCGCCTTTCTGCCATGCCTGGGGGAACTCGTTCAGGTAGGCCGCCTTGGTGCCGAAGAACACCCTGTCCCCGATGTGCAGGATGTGGCTCGCATATTGCAGCGCCGCGTTCAGGTCATGGGAGATCATCACAACGGTGATACCATCTTCGTAATTGAGCTTTTGAATGAGCGCATACATTTCCGCCGTCACCTTGGGATCAAGGCCGGAGACCGGTTCATCCAGAAGCAGCATTTTTTGCGTGGCGCACAGGGCGCGGGCGAGCAGCACCCGCTGCTGCTGACCGCCGGAGAGTGTCCGGTAGCAACGTTTGGCAAGGGGCGTGATCTGCATCTTTTCCATGGCGTCTGCCGCCAGTTTCTTCTCTTCTCTGTTGTAGAAGGGGCGGCTGCCGCAGCGCCCCTGGCATCCGGAGAGAATGATCTCTCTCACGGATGCCGGGAAATCCTTCTGGACAACGGTCTGCTGCGGCAGATAGCCGATCTCATTTTTCCTCAGCCCGTCGCCCGTCAAAATTCTGCCGCTGATGGGCATCTGCAAGCCGAGGATCGTTTTCATAAGGGTACTTTTGCCTGAGCCGTTTTCTCCCACGATGCAGAGGTAGTCGCCTGCAAAGACCTCAAAATCAAGGTCTTGCAGAATGGACTTCCCATCGTAGCCGACACAGAGCCTTTGACAAGTGAGCTGAGCCATCATCCTGCCTCCTTAACCCAGTGCCTCTTTCAGCACGGAAAGGTTCTGCTCCATGGCAGAGAGGTAAGTTGTGCCGTTTGCCACATCCTCAGAGGTGGTAGACTGCATGGAATCTATGGTCAGCACCTTCTGATTCTTCTCGGCGGTGTTTTCCACGATGGTTTCGGCAATTTTATGGTTCTTACCCTCGATGGTCAGTACGCAGGGCAGCTTCAGCTCGTCTACCTTCTTTGCGAGGAAGGATACCGTTTCAAAGCTGGCTTCGCTCTCGGCGGAGCAGCCCGCAAAGGCGGCGTAGTAGCTCAGGCCGTAGTCATCCACCAGATAGCGGAATGGGAAACGGTCGCCGAACAGAACGGTCTTGCGCGCCGCGCCGTCCACGGCAGACTGGTACGCGCCATCCAGCGCGGAAAGCTTTTCGATATAGGCGGAGGCGTTGGCGGCGTAGGTATCCTTGTTATCGGGATCAAGCTCCTGCAAGGCATCGGCAATCGCGCCGACCAGCGTTTTGGCGTTCTTCAAAGACAGCCAGACATGCTCGTCCTTTTCCTCCCCATGGTCATGCCCCATCAGCTCGTCAAGGATATCCTCTACGGAAAGCGCGTCCTTCACAAAAAACGGATTGGTCTTGGCACTCATCAAGGCATCGAAGCCGTCGTTGCCGAAGTAGATATGGAAATGCTCTGCCTCGTCCGGCTCGTGGCCGTGGTCGTTGAACTGCACATATTTGGGCGCATCGGCACTGGTCGTTTCGAACTGATAACGGACGCTGCGAATCATGCCCTCGTCATTCCGCTTCGGCTGATAACCGGCATAGGTGTATTCAGCGGAAACGGTTTTTCCGTCTGCATAAGTGAATGTAATCGTGTCCCCGTTGATAGAGATCTTCTCGGCGTCGCATTGCCAAGAAGCCTTATACTTCTCCCAATAGGTGTCCTTTGTGGTCGAGCTGTCCTCGTCCTCCTCCGCCCTGTGCTCGCAGAATTTGTCCAGATCGCCGTTCAGCAGAAAGGGGTGCAGGGACTTCCACGCACCGGCGAAATCCGAGAGGGTGCGATCCTCGATGTCATTCTCTGTGAGCTGTTCATCGTGGCTGTGACCGTGGTCGTGGCCGTCCTCCTGCATCCCTTCAACGATCTCCTCCGTTTTCACGGAATCGCCCAGCATCTCCAGCAGGTTGATGACCTTCATCTTCTTGTTGGCTGCGTTTTTCAGGACGCTCTCCACCCAGCCGTCGGACTCACCGCCCACATAGACGAAGAGGTCGCAGTCGGAAATCTTGACGATGTCATCCGCCGTGGGCTGGTAGCTGTGCAGGTCAACGCCGTTGCTCAGCAGCATGGTGACCTCGGCATTATCCGCCTTGTCGCCGAGAATTTCCTTGACCCAGTCGTATTCGGGGAAAATCGTGGTGACAACGCTCAGTTTGTTGGAATCGCTCTCGCCCGTCTCTGCGGCATTCTTTTTGCCGCAACCGGCAAGCAGGCCGACCACCATGGTCAGCGCAAGAAAGATGGTAAAATTTTTCTTCATCATACAGATAAAACCTCCGAATTTTTGAAAAATAGGCGCAAAAATACAAGGGCAGCGGCAAAACCGCAAGAGCCTATCCAAAAATGGATAGACTTCGCCCTTGTAAAAGTCCTGTTTTTAATTCGAAAGCTTTACCTTGAGAGCAACAAGCGTCAGTGTGCCGCTCGTCTCTGCGCAGGGCAGGATCGCCCTGCACACGGTATATGTAAACGCAGCGGAGATCGCTGCGGCAGCACCGGCAAGTCCCAGAGATTTCAGCAGATTCTCGCAGACACTGATTTGATGGCAGATGGCGCAGTCCTCGCCGGAGCAGTCATGATTGGCTTCGACCGCAAGATAGACGGCGGAGGACAGCATGACAACGGCCAGCACGGCCGCCAGCAGGCGCGTCATAAAGCAAGGCTTCTTTGTCATGGTCTGTCCTCCCTTCTGTTCGTTATTTTCCCTTGCAGTCCGAGCAGATTCCATAGAGGATCGTGTCGGCTGCATCCAGCGTGAATTGTTCGTTCTGCGCCAGATGCTTTGCAAACAGTGCGGCGTTGCTGTCGGCCATGTGAACGGTTTTGCCGCACTTCACACAGCTCATGTGCAGCGCGCCCTTGCAGCCCTTGGCGTCAAGATACTGATAAAACGCTTCGTGCGACCCGCTTTTTGCGCTGCGGCGCACCTTTTCTTCCGCTTCCAGCTGCGCAAGATTTCGATACACAGCGCTGAGACTGATTTGCTTCTCTGCCAGCGCGTCCGCCATCTGGCGTGCAGTCAGCAGCTCGTCTGGATGCTCCCCCAAAAAAGCAAGCAGGGCTCTTCGCTGTTTTGTATTATAGCCTGACATCAGCCGCCCTCCAATATGCAAATCATTCGCAGATATTATAGCATCATTTTCCCCTTTGTCAATATCATCCCGCGATACCGGCGTCTTTCCGACAGTTCAAAATCCGTCAGCGTCAAAGAAACCAGCATCACATCAAAGGCTTCAATCCGGTGGAGCTTACGCAGTCAAAGCAGTCTGTGTCTTACGGCTTCATCCACCGGCTCCAGTTCTTTTTCCAGCGTACAGGATAGATTCCATAGCAGCTGACGTTCCTCGTCATCCTCTGTGGTCAGGCGGCCTAATTCATCCCACCGCAGAATGATTCGATACAGCGTCAGAGCCTCCTGCTCTGTGAGTCTTAATTCCATAAGAAATGTCTCCCTCTCAGCTGCTTTTCGATGGAAAATCAGTAGTAAACGATACCGTACATTTCATCGCGTCAGCCGCATCTCATTCTCAAACTGCTCCATGGCCTCCTGCCGGCTGGGGACTTGTGCAAGCGTACAGGAAAACGGCTGGCCGAACAGGGGTTGGGACAGTGTCTCCGCCCAATGCGTCAGCACCTCCGGAGTGAGAGGGCGCTCCTCCCGGAGAAAGATCACCCCGTAATAGGGCGGTACAGACGGGGAAAGCAGCTGTGTCAGCGGGACGCCGCTCCGGACGGAGGCGTTGCAGAAATGCATCTCCGGTGAAAAAAGCGGATAGTACAGCGCCCCGACGAACCAGTCCTGTTCGCCGTTTCTGAGCCGCCTTGCCTGATCCAGAAAGTGCGGATGATCCGGGTTATCCGGCTCCACAAACTCACCGTCCAGAATGGTCTGGTGAAGGGCAGGGAGGTTATGGAAATCAAAGTGGAAAAAGGGAGCCTTTCCCGCCTCGTCCTCGGAAAGAGAAAACTCCGCCGCGTGGAAAGGCTCCCAGTCCTTGCCGCAGCGGTAATAGCCCTACCAGTAGTTCCAGTCATAAATATGCAGATATTTTTTTGCTTTGCAACCCATAGATGTACTCCATTCTAACAATGTCGGCACAAGAGAAATCACAGGAAACTCGCCGCCCGGTATCAACAAAAGTCTAAGTCCGTCCTTTTTTCAAGAAAGGTGCCCAAAGGCAGTGAGGTGCTCTTCTCATCGGCTCACCGGAATGGAGATCTCGAAAACAGCACCGCTATCCCCGTTGTAGGCGCGGATCGTCCCTTTATGCAGGTGGATGATCTCCTTCGTCAGGGCAAGGCCGATGCCGGATTTCCCGCTCCGCCCCATATAGAAGCGGTCAAAGATGTGGGGAATATCTTCCTCGGCGATGCCGTCCCCGTCGTCCTGTATCCGTATCGTCACATGATGCTTGTCCGCGCGGCAGGTCAGGCGCAGCTCGCTGCGGGCATAGCGCAATCCGTTGGATAGGATATTGGTGACCGCTCTGCGCAGCCGGGTATCGTCGCAGCTGAGCATGACGGGCTCCTCGGGGAAGTCCGGCACGATGGCGATGCCGCCGCCGACGGCTGTCGGCTCCACGGCGCGTATGCTGTCGTAGAGCAGCTCCCGAACATCCATCTCGGAAAGGGCAAGCTGCTGCCGCCCCATATCGATTTTTGAGATGTCCAGGAGCTCGTCCACCAGCTCCGTCATGTGGTCGCTTTCCTTCAAGATCACCTCCGCCGCGCCGCCCGCGTCCATCACGCCCGCCTGTATGCCCTCCGCATAGCCCTGTATCGCCATCAGCGGCGTTTTCAGCTCGTGTGAGGCATTCTGGAAGAAGGTCTGCTGCCGCTCCGCCTCCTTTTCAATATCCCGACCGAAGCGGAAGCCCAGCAGACACATGACGGAGGAGATCGCCAGCAGCACCGCAAAGAACGCCCAGTTCAGCGTTACGATATAGCGGGTGATGGGCCCGATGTCTATGTACATGATATAGGCGTACGGCTTTTCCCAATCGTCCTGCTCCTCCTGCACGGACATGAAGATCAGGTGATGCCTGTCCGTTTTGAAGGTATAGCATTGGTTGAGCGATAGATCCCGCCCCTTGCAGTATTCCAGCAGTTTTTTCTCCAGGCGATATGCGTCCCTGTTCCAACCGCTTGATTGATTGGCATGATCCAGCTCTAAAAATACGATGCTGGGCGTAAGGAAGTGCTCCTCCGCATCATTCCATTCATCGTCGGTATAGGGGATGGTGCGGTTCTGGTACTGTGCCTCGCTGATGAGCGCCTTTTTTGCCTCACGCACAAAGTGGGCGGGGATGATGAGGTTCACCGCCAGCATGAACAGGGCAAAGAGCAGCAGCGCCGAGCAAAGGATCAGATACACGATCCGCAGCTTGATGTTTTTCATACGCTTCCTGCTCCCTTCAGCTTATAGCCAAAGCCCCAGATGGTGCTTACGCTGACGGTGCTGCCCGCTTGCAGCAGCTTTTTTCGGATACGGCGCAGCGTTTCGTCGGTCACGCGGGTCTCCACCTCCGAGTCAAAGCCCCACACCGCGCTGAGCAGCTCCTCGCGGGAATAGGCCTTTTCCGGCTGCTTCATCATATAGCTGAGCAGCCGCAGCTCGGTCTGGGTCAGCGCCACGATCGTGCTTCCGCAAAGGACGGCGTTTTCCGTAGCGGAATAGCGGATATCCCCGTAGCGCAGCTCATCCTCTGCCGCCGCCGTTTTTCCTCGGTCCATCTCCACACGGCGCAGCAGTGCTTTGACCTTCATCAGCAATATCGTTGGACGGAAGGGCTTGGTGAGATAATCGTCGCTGCCTTGGCTGATGCCCATGACGTAGTCCAGCTCGCTGTCCTTGGCCGTAAGCAGGATGATGGGAATATCGGAAACAGAGCGAAGCTCCCGGCACACGGTAAGTCCGTCCGTGCCGGGCATCATAATGTCCAGTATTACAAGCTCCGCAGGCTCCTGACGAAACGCCTCCAGCAGCGCGTCGCCGCTTTCAAAGGAGCGCACGGTATAGCCGTCGCTTGCGAGGAAGCTATGCAGCAGCTCCCGTATGCTCTTTTCATCGTCCGCCAAGTAGATGGAATGTCCCATGCGTCCTCCTTGAAAGCAACGCCAAATGCTGCGCGTGGGCGCAGCATCGGCATGATGTTGATTTTATACTATCAGAATATCGCCTTCCCGTCAAAGGGGGCAGATGCCGCTTTCGCAGCCGATGTTGCCCCAGATGGAATTGTACAGCTCGCACAGCCGGCTGTCGATCTCCGTAAGACGGTTGTAGTCGGCGATCAACGCGTCCTTTTCCGCGTCGGTCAGGAAGCCCAGGCTGCGGATGAAAGCGGCCTCATCGTAGTTGTCGAAGTCGTAGTCGTCCGGCAGATTGAAGTACGCTTCATCTACCTTGTCCCACAGGTCGGCGTGCTTTTCGCAGACGCGGTCATACTCCTGCTCCAGGGTGTCGATCTCATCCAGCACCTTGGGGTCGGCCTTTTCCAGTGCCTTCTCGTAAAGCGGCATATTGTCGCAGTCGGGCAGCTGAGCGTACAGTGCCTCCATCTCAGCGTCAAGGCCGTTCAGCTCCTTGATATCTGCCAGAAGCGTTTCCTTCTCCGCTTCGGTCAGGGCGTTGGTGCTGCGGATAAACGCCGCCTCGTCAAAGTCTGTGAAGTCGTAGTCGTCAGGCAGGGCGTTGCAGATTTCGTCCAGCTTTTCCCACAGCGCTGCGTTTCTTTGGAAGATGGCGTCGCTCTTTTCCTCAATTGCCTCGATCTGCTTCCAGATGGCGTCCTCGTTCTCGGTGGCAATTTTAGTAACAGGCTCCATTGGTGCGGATGTGGCGGCAAAGGCGGAGGTTGCTGTGCCGATGGCCGATACCATCAATGCCAGTGCCAGCATAAAGCTCCAAACAGTTTTCTTTTTCATGGTATGTTACGCTCCTTTTTTATTGTTTGGTTGTGTATCAACCATGTCTGTAGCATACCAGAGATCATCTTGGACTTCCCCCGCGAAAGTGCGGAAAAAGTGTCACAGATTTGTCACAGCATCTGTGCTGTACAACTGTGCTCTCGGAACAACGCAGAGCAAATGGTAAAAACATCACAGACTTAACAAAGACTTTATCTCAGTTATGATAACATTTAGAATAAATATCTTCGTCTACAGACTGGTTCTGCAATATGCCAGTCAAGCTGAGAAAACCAAGTGCATCAATAGTGAAGTATATGTGGGGGAAGCCGGATGAGACGTATATTTTTGTTCTTGCGCCCAAGGACACAGACTCGCAGTTCGGAGGCCGATAGCGAGGATCCTTTCGGCAGTTCAGCGGCAAGCCTGCACGTCGGCAAGCAAGTCACAGTCAATAGGTTTCCAACAAGTACAAGGAGGTTTTACTATGAAAAAACAATTATTGAGCGTCCTGCTATGCCTTATCATGGTTGCAGGGATGCTCCCAACAGCTGCACTGGCGGATGAGGCGCCGCCCTTTGACCTGACAAAGGATCTGGCGGGCATCACAATTCCAGACAATCTGGTCACCTGCATCTGCGAAAAGGCCAACGAAAGCAAGAGTTACGGCCAACTGCCCAACGGCTTTTCTGCTTCTAAGATCGAGAAGGAGGGTGATGTCTGGACGGTTATTATCTCTATCAAGAACTCCGTCTATATCGCTCAATTTAGCAAAGACACGGGTTGCGAACATAAACCAGATCCAAAATACTCTACCGACTTCATTAGCCAGATTCAGTTTAAGCTGAAATACGAAGAAAATAAATGGGTGCTTGACGGCGAGATGCCTCAAAATAAATCGCTTCACTTTACCTGTACCGACAAGCATACGGCTCAGTCCCCCGCGCCTGTCCTCGAGCTGGATTTCAGATCGATCAATATAATCAAGGTGAAGTCCCTTGGCAACGCCTATGAGTATCGCATAGACAATGAAGAGTGGCAGGCCCTCCACTATTTCGAAAACCTGCAGTCCGGCAGGAAATACACCATCACGGCCCGGGCGAAGGAAACTGCCACCCACAAGCCCGGCGCGGTCAGCGAGCCTCTTATCGTTGCCACGCTGTTTGATATGATCCCGGATGACCTAAAGGCTAAGTTGACTGCCGTTGTAAGTGCCTACAAGGCTGAATATGACGGCAATGAGCACGAGGCGGTCATTGTGGATGACACTAAGATGCCCGAGGGCTGGAGCATCGCGGGTCACACCGCGGGCACCGGAGATGACTTCGTGTCCCAAATACCGAAGATTCGGAATGTGTCCGGTTCTAACCTAACGGTAAAGACCAAATTTACCCACCCGGACTATGGACAGAGTCTTATTGTCTATTCCTATCCCGAGATCACGCCCAAGCCCCTGACCGCCGGCATGATTGCCGACATCCCTCCGCAGCTCTATACGGGGCAGCCTATCCATCCCACGCCCGAGATCAAGGACGGCGACATGGTTCTGGTAAAGGACAAGGACTTCACCTACAGCTACGATACCAACACTTCACCGGAGCAGGGCGGCAAGGTGACTATAAGCGGCAAGGGCAATTACAAGGGCTCAGCCTCCAAGAACTTCGACATCGACTCCACGATTACAGAGGATGATCTTGCGGGACTCAACATTCCCACAAGCCTTGTCACCGTCAAGTGCAAAACAACCGGCGACAGCAAAGCATACGGGAGGATCCCCGGCGGCTTTGACTTGAGCAAATCGAAGCCCTACATGGAAAAGGGTGTTTTGAAGGCCATCGTCAAGCTCAATTTGCCCGCTTACAAGGACAAGTACGATGCGGACACCAAAAAAACGCACGAAAATGCAGAGGGTGAGGGGAACCCCCACGCAGCTTTTACTCTGAAGTATGTCGACGACAAGTGGGAGTTGGATGGCACTTTCCCGAATGTTATCATTTTGGTGAAATGTGACAGCCAGCATCCGCAGACTCCGCCGTATCCCACGGAGGAGAATGTCGGCGGCTTGGAGCAGGTGCAGGTTCGGGTGCAGTGCAGCACGGATACCGCCCAGTTCAAGAACTACGGCATCCTCCCCGGCAGTGTCTCCATTATGCCGGATCCCAACAACCCCAGCCAGGCGACCCTTACCCTTATCCCCTCGGTGTACAGCAAGCAGTACACCATTGACACCGGCATCACCCACAGCGTGGCACCCAACCAAAACACGGACAATCTGAAAATTCAGATGCGCTATGACCCCGCCGTGGGGAAGTGGATGCCCGCAGGGGAGCTTACCCCTCTGGAGGTTCTCGTGCAGTGCAATAACCACCAGGGGCAGCGGTACACCATCACCTTCAATGGCAATGGCGGCACCCCCTCCGTTACCAGCATGACTACCATTGACCAAAAGCTCCCCGAGCTGCCCACCGCCACCCACAGCGGCAGCTACAGCTTTGACGGCTGGTACACCGAAAAGAACGGCGGCACTAAGATCACCACGGCTACCTTGTTTGACAAGGATACCACCGTGTACGCCCATTGGACTTACACCGGCTCCACCGGCGGCGGTGGCGGTGGTGTCACCACCTATCCTATCACCGTGAAGAGCGCCAAGAACGGCGACGTGACCGCCAGCCACAAGTCCGCCTCCAAGGGCACCACCGTCACCCTGACGGTCGATCCCGACAAGGGCTATGTGCTGGATACCCTCACCGTTCTGGACGGCAAGGACAAGGAACTCAAGCTGACTGAGAAGAACGGCAAGTATACCTTCACCATGCCCGCCAGCAAGGTCACCGTGGAGGCCACGTTCAAGGCTTCTGCCCCCACCGGCAAGAATCCCTTCATCGACGTGCCCGCAGGCGCTTACTATGAGGACGCTGTTGTCTGGGCGGTTGAGAAGGGCATCACCACCGGCATGAGCGCTGCGGCCTTCGACCCGAACGGCAGCTGCACCCGCGCGCAGATCGTCACCTTCCTTTGGCGTGCAGCCGGTTCTCCGGCCCCCAGGACCAAGGTTATGCCCTTTACCGACGTTCCTGCTGGCAGCTACTACCATGATGCTGTCCTGTGGGCTGTGGAGAACGGCATCACCAAGGGCACCAGCGACACCATGTTCAGCCCCGACGCCACCTGCACCCGCGCGCAGATCGTCACCTTCCTGTGGCGCTCTCAGAAGTCTCCGGCAGCGGGCATGGCCAATCCTTTTGCCGATGTAGCCGCAGACACCTACTACATCGATGCTGTGCTGTGGGCGGTCAAACATAATATCACAGTCGGAACAACGTTCTCCATCTTCAGTCCTGATGAGGAATGCACCCGCGCACAGATCGTGACCTTCCTGTACCGCGCCCATAACAAGTAATAAGGCTTGGTTTACTCCCGCTTGTTCTTTCTCTGTCTTAATCTCTGATAGAGTGGGCTGTTCTGGTGGGTCCATATTGAACCCATCCTCGGTCCAGCAAATAGACATAATTCTCTCTTGGCGGAGCGATGTAATCTTTCTCTTTATTCGAGTAAAGTGGTTGGTATCACATTATGATACCAACCACTTTTGCTTTATTTGAGCGTGTAGAGATTGGAAGTGTTACTCCCATTGGGGCGATACCGGGGCAGCTTGGCAAGATAGCCGTGCTGCTCCAGATCCGCCAGTGCCCGCTTGACGGTGCTGCGGGAGAGATTCATATCTCTCGCAATCGTCTTGATACCGGGCCAGCAGCTTCCCGCACGATTGGACCGATCCTTGAGATACATATAAACGGATACAGCCCTGGGCGGCAGGAGTGTGTCGGCGTAAATGCTGTCAAAGTAGCTCACCGATCCACCTCCTGCCGGGGAATATTATAAGGGGTGCGCTTGTGCGGCATACGGTCATAGTCGATGTCCTCCGCCACCACCATCTCCTGCACGGGCGCGTCGTGGAGCTGACCCTCGCCCTTAACAGAACGGGTAGCCTTCTGCTCCGTCAGCTTGGGCGGATACTTCCGCACGATGGCACGGGTCAGCGCATTCTGGTCGGCATAATAGACTTTTCGGGCCGCCTGTTCCTCCACACGGTATTCCTCCTCGAAGGTGATGCCCCATTCGAGGAACAGGCGCAGGCGGGTACGCATGGGGTGGCATCCGGTCTTCTGCACGATGAAGCTGCCCTTGGGGATGGACTTGAGCTCATCTGCCGTCAGCAGGGGGCGCTCCATCATCTGCAGGCTCTGACTGGAATCGTTTTTCCCGCGGCTCACAGAGCCGGAGAGCACCGTGCGGCTGCCGAGGGCTTTGGAGAAGGCATCCGCTGCCTCGCTGTTGGGCGCAAAGCCGCCGCAGATCACATCCTGGCAGTTATCCATCAGGATGGATGCGCCTTCTTTGCCGTAGTTCTTTACAAGCTGATCCACTGACTGGATGATCGGTACCATCGTCAGGCGGCGAGAGCGTCCAGCACTGAAAAGCGGCAAAATATCAAAGGGCGGCATGGTACCCAGCTCATCACAAAAGAGAATAACACGGTTTTTCAGTTTGCCGCCGTTCTCATCCGCTACTGCGAACAGCTCACGGGAGAGGTTCTGGATCATCAAGCCTGCCATGAAGTTCTTCGTCTGATCCTCCTCCGGCAGGATGAGGAAGATGGCGGATTTCTCCGCCGCAAACTTTTCGGCGTCAATGGCACTGTCGAAGCACAGAATTTGCTCCAGCTCACTATCAAGGAACGAGTTGAGCCGGGACAGCACCGTGGACATGACTGATGCCATCGCCTGCTCGGAGCTGTTGAGTGCGGCGCCTGCCAGCCAACGTGCCTTGTGCTCGGACGGCAGCTTGTCCATGAGCAGCTGGAAGCGGGAACGTCCCCGCGCGCCACGCGCCGGCTCCAGCAGATCCTGCACCAGCTTGAATACCGACACGATGTGCCGCCGCTCCTCCGGGTGCTCCTCATCCGGCGGCAGAAACTCCGCAAGCAGCAAAATCGTGGAGGACAGCAAGCCCTCCGCCGCATCGTAGAAGAAGGCGTTCTGCCCATGGTCGGAGTTTCCCTCTGGGCTGACGATGGACTTGGCGAGGATCTTGGCATACTTCTCCGCCTTTGCGCGGGCAGCGAGGTTGTCCGGTTGTTTTCTGGCGATGTCCATATAGCGGTTGATGAGCGTCAGCAGATTGTTGCCGTCCGAGCGGGTGGGATTACGCAGGTCTATAACGGAGATATGCTTGTAGCCGTAATACTTTTTGGCAATAGAGCCGTAGTTGCGGGCAAGATCACCCTTGGTATCCAGCGCCAGAAAACTCATGCCGGACGCGCAGGCATATTCAAGGTTGGGATAGAGGAAGAAAGCCGTCTTGCCCGCGCCGGAGGCGGCGATCATCAAGCAATGGATATCATCGCTATCCACCAGCGCAGTCAGTTCATCTTTCTTACCCTTGCAGCCCAGCACCAGACCCTGTTCTGTGGGAAGACTTACTCCCTTGCGCCAGTCTCTGACCTTGAACGGCACGTGGGCATAGGTCTTGCGGATCTCCTTATCGGTTGCCCAACGCGCCGTGCCGTGCTGCCCGTCACCCACGGTGCGGGACTTGATGCCGCTGAGTGTATAGTGGTAGGACAGCATGGAGAGTCCACCGATGATAGCGAACATCCCCAGCCCTGCCGCAGCCAATATCCCGATGTTGGAGCTTTTGATCGTGTCCCACATTGTCAGCAGAAGGTTTGGCATAGCTCGCTCCTTTCCATGTTGTTTTCCTGTTCTGCCTTGAGATCATCGTTCCAGTCCTTTTGCTGCGGTACGAGTCGAGCTGCATTGAGACCGTGTTCTTCCAAAAGCGCAGCCATGCGCTCACTGGCGGCATGACCGGCAGCGTCATTGTCCAGACAGAGGTACACTTGCCGGAGCTGGGGGAGCTGCCGCAGCATCTCCAGCACGGGGATGGAAGATGTCCCGCAGCAGACCATATAGTTATGCTCCCGCCACCCATCCGGGAAAAGGGAGAGGTAGGAGAGCAGGTCGATAGGGGCCTCGAAAACATAGAGCGTGTCATCGCCGCCGAGATAGTGAAAGCTGTGCTTCGGGTCGCTGCCCTCAATGTTGCCGCGATAGCTTTGCCCTATGGTGTACAGCCCGCGCTTATGCCCATGACGGGGAACGCCGTGTTCATCGAATCCGACGAACACGGCGTTGTGATATTCCTTTGTCCCGTCCCTGGATCTTTCACAGCTTTCGTAGATGAGCTTCTTGCGCACGAAGGCATTGAGTATCTCGCGGTCGATACAACGCTTTCGCAGCAGGTAGGCATACACACGGCGCATGGACTCACTCTGCGCTGGGAGCGTGAAGGGCTTTGCAGGCTCCGGCACCTTCTCCTTTGCCGCAGGGTAGCTTCCGCCGAGATCATCGCCGATGAGCAGAGACATGGCGTCCGGGTAGCTGAGTCCATAGAACTGCTTGACGAAGCTGATGGCTCTGCCGCCCTGCTCGGTGGCGTGCTCGAACCACTCGCAGCCGCGGATGGTAATGCTGTGGTCGCTGGCAAGGCGTTTGTCCCTGCCGGAGGTAATGAGCTTTTCTCCTCGGCGGCGGAGGAACTCCTCCAAGTCCACCGACGCGGCTCGTTCTTTCTGCTCGGTTGTAAACGGAATGCACTTTGACATAGTCCCTCCCTTATTGTGTCTGTTGCGTCAGTCCGCGATCCTCATGGTCATCCGCCTTGTGTCCCATCGCCATACGCTTCTCCTGCAATCTGCGGCGACGCTTCTTGTCGATCTGCATTCCTGCATAGATGGCAGGCTGGGCGGCGTTTTCGCGGAATATGCGGCTCATCTGATGGAGCATCCAAAGGATAGCGGTTCCCGCCGCCGCACCGGAGAAGTCGTCCTGATGGTCAATGAAATATTGAGCGTAGGTGTTGCCCTGTGCCGCTGCCTGTGCGAAATAGCGCAGAGCTTCTTCGCGGTCTGCTTGCACCTCCTGTCCCAGCAAATAGAGCTTTCCCAGCGTGTATTGGGCAAACGAATTTCCTTGCGTGGCAGAGTCCTTCAGAAGCTGAATGGCTGCATCTATATCCTTCGGCACACCCTCTGCGCCGATGAGCAGCAGCTTGCCGAGCCGGTATTGCGCGCAAGGATCGTTCTGCTCCGCTGCCTGCCGCAGCCAGTGAATGGCCTGCGGGATCTGCTCCTTCTCCAGCAGCAGTTTGCCCAGCGCGTATGCGGAGCAAGTATTTCCGGCCTCCGCCGATTTTTGAAACCACTCTGCCGCCGCTTTTCGGTCAATCGATATGCCAAGCCCGTCCTGATATGCCTTTCCCAGCTGGTGTGCCGCGATGGTATAGCCCTCCTCCCACAAACGGTGGAGTGTGACCAATGCCATTGACTTCTCACTGGGATCTGCGTCTGCAGCATCTAAAATATGCTTTTTGCTCTGCGGTAAGACTGCGCCTGCTGATAGATCATCCGCTCCGCACTTGGATCTGGAGGAACAGGCGGTTCTTCCGGCTCCGGCTCATCCGATATGGCATCATCCTCAAAGGTGAAGTGCATCTCCGAGAGGCGGAGCGTTTCCCGGATGACCATGTTGCGCACAGTCTTGAACTCCTTTTGCTGCGACAGCGGTACTCGCTGCGGCGGTGTCTGATTATAGTCAATGCAAAGCTGCTCTCGGAGATCCTGCCATAGAGCATAGGCGGACGACACCCGTTCGTCCTTTGCCAGTTCATCCACGATCTCATCCACGATGCGCTTGACACGGGGCGGCAGATAACCGTAGACTTTCTTGCCGCTAACTTCTTGAAGCCGCTGGGCGAGATTCGCCACCAACAACTCCAGCTTATCGCTTTGCAGAGCACCGGCAGCCATCTGCTCAATGAGCGTTGCCATCCGTGCTTTCGCTTCCTGCCGGAGAAAGCTCCGCTGTTCATCCTTCTGTTCATAGATGTGCAGGCGGTCGTTCCGGTAGATCGTGCTGACCAGCGCGGACTTGATGCTGCGGATACCCTGCCGGGAGAGATAGCCCTCCTTCGGATCGGTTGAGAAGAGCACCATGCGAACATGGATGTGCTTCTCCTTTTCGTGCATAGCCGCGTACCAACGAAGGCGGTCCGGATGGATCTTATAGCCCTTGGCGATGTCGGTGATAGATGCGTTGATGAGCTCCTGCCAGTTTTTAAGGTCGGTATAACCCAGCCGCTCCGCGTTCTCACGGGAGAGGGAGATGACTGGCGTCCACACATTTCCCGTGTGTCGCGCCACCTCTGCCACGGCATTCTCCAGCGACGGGACCTTGCCATGGGCATCCCACAGGCCGTGTTCGCCCAACGCTTTTACACCGGGACGGTTTGCGACATAGTCAAGATAGTTTTCCCGGCCATCCATGGGCTCGATAAAGTCCTCGTGGATCTGCGCGATGAGCGCAAAGGCAGTCTGCCGGTTGGGTGTGTTTGCATAGTCCTCATGCTCCGGCAGCTCCCTTGCCTCCGGGAAGCTGCGGAGCAGACGCTGGATGTACTGCTGCTGTTTCTTCGTAACAGGAAGATGGGCATTGTCATCCTTGAGGAGCTGCACACCTTCGCAGGTGGCGAAGTAGCGGGTGCGATGGGCCAGCCGAGCGGCATCTCTGCCGCCCTTCATGTATGGAGAGATAAATATCAATCTCGCCATGTGTCATCCGGCAGCTGCCGTTGGACATCCTGGGCATCCTCAAACCTGATCTGACCATTGGTGCGCTTTACCTCGTCCACCACATACCCGCGCAGGGCGCGGCGGTCCTCCAGCGTATCCCGGAAGTGGGCGCCGATGGTGTGCGCCATGATGCCCTGCTCTACCGCGCACTTGAATAGAATGCCGTTGGTGCGGTTGGTGCTGTCCGCGATGATCCCGCGCAGCGTCGCCACCAGCGCGTCCGAGAGATACTCGGAGGTGTCCTCCGTTCCCAGATAGCCCACGTAAAAACAGACCGCCTTTTCAATGAATTCGCTGCGGCTCCTGCAGTTCGCCTCCTCCATCCATGCGTCCATGCGTCGAATGACGCTGGGCCGCAGCCAGATCGTGGTGCATTTCTTATTGTCCTCCATTTTTTCTCCTTCCTTCCGCTGCCATCGGCCAAAAACGCCGGAAAGCCCTGCGAACGCTGCACTCCTCCTGCGGACCGACATCGGTGCATCTTGACAGAGCCTCAAGCCGACATTGGTTTGTGACCTGTGAAAAAGCCCCGCACTGCGGGGCTTTGTGGACAGCCCGCGGCCGTTTCCGACTGCGGGCGTTTATCTTGTGCTTTTATCGAACGGCTTTCCCTATTCAAAAATTTGGCTTAAAAAGTTCGATTTTTCGCCAATAGACACTCCCGCAAATATCGCCAAAAAGTTACCGTTACAACGCTGTTTCAAACCACTTCTCATCGCACTTTTCAACTTCTCACACAAACGCCCCACGTTCGCTTTCACTCCCGAAAGCGGGTACACACTCGCCTTTCGGAGAAAGATGGCACACAGCGGCTCACACGCCGAAACACAGGGCTTCACTCTTGTCGTTGCATGGAGGTTTATCTCTCATCTCACATTTGGGCAAGCAAAAGCCGGAGGAAGCGGATGCACGCCTATGGTGTGTGTCCGCTTCCTCCGGCGTCGCGGCCCTGCCGGGCTGCGTAACCCTGTTTGTAATTTGGCAATGTTGCTGTTTTTCGCTCTGTGCGCAGGAATTCCTACACGCGCAAGGTGAAGGGGTATCACTACCCTCGGCATACTCCGCGTGTTATTGAGCCGCCTGCGCACGATCGGTGAATTTGTCATTTTTATGACAAATTCTTTATTGATTTCAGCAGCGTAAAACACGGGTTGCATTGCATGCTATGTGTCTTTTGTCCCTGATACACCAATCTTCTACGACAGACTCCTTGTTGACCTCACCGCTGTTCCAGCTTTTTAGCTGCACGAGGGTCTGAATCCAATTTGAAACACGATAAAATGTCCGGCGGCAATGGGCCGCCGGACGTTCACTTTATAACGCCAATCTCATTTACTTGCTGAACGCTCTCCACAGGAACGTGACGATCTGGGCGCGGGTACAGTCGTTGCCCGGTGCAAAGGCTGTCTCGTTCACGCCCGTGGTCACGCCGTTCATGTAGCACCACGCCACCGATTCATACGCCCATTCGGGCACATCGGTGAACGGCAGGAGGAACATCCAC
>ENA-OOZN01000966-OOZN01000966.1-human-gut-metagenome-genome-assembly--contig:-NODE-966-length-22313-cov-4.688292_pt1 | contig 22313 bp, 20 predicted proteins | sample MGYA00241187_ERZ501397 | MGnify/ENA primary metagenome ERZ501397 (study PRJEB25962, sample SAMEA2042921) | human gut metagenome | biome: human gut; feature: human-associated habitat; material: faeces... | reverse complement strand
AAAGTCCATCAGTGCGGCTGCTCAGCAGGCACTGGCCGAGAAATACGGCCTGGACAAGCCGCTGGGTGTGCAGTACGTCAATTACATGAAGAGCCTGCTGCACGGCGACCTGGGCCTGAGCCTGCGTCAGCGTGGCCGCACGGTCAACGAGATCATCGCCAGCAAGCTGCCGGTGTCCTGCCGCCTGGCAGGCATTGCAGTGGTTGTGGCTCTGTGCGTGGGCATCCCGCTGGGCTGCATTTCCGCTTACAACCGCGGTAAGTGGCTGGATAACGTTATTATCGTGTTTGCAACCTGCGGCATCGCGATCCCCAGCTTTATTTCCAGCGTGCTGCTGCTGTATGAGTTCGGTATGAACCTCAAGCTGCTGCCCACCGTGGGCCTGAACAGCGCTGCAGCGTATATCATGCCGGTCACCGCACTGGCGATCTACCCCTCTGCATACATCACCCGCCTGATGCGTTCCAGCCTGCTGGACGTCATGGGTCAGGACTACATGCGCACCGCCCGTGCCAAGGGCGTGTCCCAGTTCATGATCCTGTTCAAGCATGCGCTGCGCAATGCCATCCTGCCGGTCATCACCTACGTCGGCCCCATGCTGGCCAGCCTGATGACCGGTTCTTTCGTGGTGGAAAAGATCTTCTCCGTGCCCGGTCTGGGCCGCGACTTCGTGTCTGCCATCACCAACCGTGACTACACCATGATCATGGGCACCACCATTCTGCTGTCCAGCATGGTCATCGTGGCCAACGTGATCGTGGATATCCTGTACAAGATCATCGACCCGCGCATCAAGCTGCAGTAAAAAAGGAGGAACGCGTTATGGAAAACATCAAAAAGAATCCTCTCAGCCTGCAGCTGAACGCTGACGACTTTCTGCCTGCCAGCAACGAGGAAAAGCAGAGCCTTGTGATCATGCGCGAGAGCGTCAACTTCTGGAAGGACGGTATCCGCCGCCTGAAGAAAAACAAGATCGCCATGGTCAGCTTTGTGTTCATCATTGCCATTGCTATCTTTGCCTACATTCTGCCCGCCGTGTGGCTGACGTCGCTTCTGTCCGTCCTCGCAGGGCTCCTTGCCGCAAAGCTCTTCGCCCACTTCTGGAGGAATTGAACCTATGGCGCTCTCTACGCTCATCGTGCCCGTACTGCTCACCTTCACGGCCTGCTTTGCCCTCGGCAAGCGTGTCGACGTCTACTCCGCCCTCACCAAAGGCGCGGAAGAGGGACTCACGGTGCTGCTGCACATTCTGCCGTCGCTCATCGCGCTGCTCACCGCCGTCTATATGTTCCGTGCGTCCGGCGCGATGGAGGCGCTCGGCGCGCTTTTAGCCCCCGCACTCGACAAGATTGGCATTCCTGCCGAGACTGCGCCGCTTCTCTTCATCCGCCCCATCTCCGGCAGCGGCGCGCTGGCTGTCGGATCGGAGATCATGGACTCCTACGGCGTCGATTCCTATGTCGGCCGCGTTGCGGCGGTCATGCTCGGCTCGAGCGAAACGACATTCTACACCGTCGCCGTCTATTACGGTGCAGCGGGCATTACGAAAACGCGCTACACCATCCCCGCCGCGCTCTGCGCCGACGTGGTGATGTTCCTCGCATCCGCGTTTTTTGTGCGGCTACTCATGGGCGCGTAAAAAGGAGCCGCCGCAGGCAGCTCCTTTTCCTTTATTCTTCTGTTCTCACGCGGATGCGCAGGGCGCATTTTCCTCTCTGCCCGCCGATAGTAATTGCATAGCGCAGGGCCAGCATCCCGCCGTCCTCGTCGAGCTTCCACTTGACCGACTCCGCCTTCACTGCGACCGGCAAGGTTCCGTAGGGCACGGCATAGAATGAGGTGTGCTCCTTCCCCTCCGCAAAGACCATCTCGCTCGTCACCTCGCCCGTGCGCGTCAGAATGATGCAGTCTGGCGCGAGGGCAAGGCGCGTCGCGGTGGTCACCTTGCCGTCCCCGTCCGTTTCCTCATAGCGCAGGAGATAGCCGTCGCGCATTTCCTCCATCGTGCCGCGCACGCGGAGATCTGAGCCGTCGGCGCTCATGCCTTCGTATTGCTGCTCGCCGTGCACGGTGAGCCAAACGTTTCTTTTCATACAGTCCTCTTTCTCATTTGTTTCTGTCATCATACTACGGCGGAGAGCGGGACACAAGGCGCATTTGCATTTTTTGTGCGTTTCCCTGTTTTTGCTATGGTAAAATGCAAAAGCGCGTGCTATAATCTCCGGTAAGCAAATTCTCTGTTCCGTCAAAGGAGGCGTCACTATGAAAATTGATCTGACGGAAAAGCAATTCCGCCGTCTTCTTGATCTGGTCTACGTCGGCAACTGGGTGATGAACTCCACCCGCGGCGACGACCGTATCCGCGAATACGACGATGTAGAGAGCACCGTATTCGCCAACTGTCTCTCCCACGGCATGGTGCCGCTGGTCGAGGCCTATCAGGGCGAACTGATCCCCTCGCGCGCATTTGCCGAGGGCGGCATCCACGAGGCCATCATGGCCTACGAGGACACGATGTTTTTCGAAATTCTCGCTCAGGAGCTTGCCCTGCGCGATATGGACAGCGACGCGCCCACGCCCGAAAATGTCGACGAGCTGCGCGAGCGCATGGACACCTACTTAGGCGAATTCGAGCAGCACGGCACCGACAACATCACCGTTGAAATGTAAAAGTGTAACAGAAGGCAAAGAGGTCTCCGCTTTTTAAGCGGAGACCTCTTTATCTTCGCGGCCGCAGCCGCGAAATGTTTTTGATCCATAAATCGCCGCGACAAGTGCGTGGCGATTTATTCTTCTCGCTCCGCGCGTGTCGAACCGCCCTACGGGCGGCAAGGCACGAAGCGGAGCGCATCCTCTATTTTTTAAGGATGCCAACGGCATCCTTAAAAAATAATCACGTCTTGATTCCCATCGTCTCCCACTTGCCGCTGCGGTAGCGCAGGAAGAAGATGACAGTACGCACCGACCAGTCCACGATCGCGTGCGCGAACCACACGCCGATGACGCCGTAGCCCATGTACTTGCCCAGCACATACGCAAGCATCACGCGCACGACCCACATCGTCAGCATGCTGGCGAGCATCGTGAACTTCGCGTCGCCCGCCGCGCGCAGGAAGCCCGGCACCATAAACGCCGGTACCCAGATGAAGATGGATGAGATGCCGTGGATCAGCGTGACCGTGACGGCGAGCTTCTCCGCCTCGGGAGAAACGTTGTAGACGCGCATGATGAGCGGCAGCAATGCGATGATCGTCAGGTTGACGACTGCCATGATGCCGTAGGTCCACTTGACAATTTTTCTGAGATACGCGCGTGCCTGATCAAATTCGCCCGCGCCGACGCACTGGCTCACAACCGCGGCAAGGCCCAAGTTGATGGCCTGACCGGCAAAGCAGTTGAAGTTTGAGATGGTGTTGCCGATGGCGTTCGCCACCATCGATGCCGTACCGAACGTCGAAATCAGGCTGAAGAGCACGAGACGTCCCAGCTGGAACATGCCGTTTTCGACGCCGCTCGGCACGCCGATGTAGAAGATGTTCTTCATCAGGCGCATATTGAGGTGGAAGCCGCGAATATCGGACAGGTGCAGCATCAGATCGCGGTTGAAGAGCAGCGAGAGGATGACGACTGCCGCGACCGTGCGGGACACGAGCGTCGGGATCGCGACGCCCGCGACGTCCATACCGAAGCCAAAGATCAAAACGGCGTTGCCGATCACGTTGATACTGTTCATCAGGAGCGAGACCTTGAGCGACACGTCGCTGTGGCCCATCGTGCGGAACAGCGCCGCGCCGCCGTTGTAGAGCGCGATGCCCGGAATGGACGCCATCACATATAAATAATAGGTGTTCGTCGCCGCCATGACGTCTGGCTCGATATGGCCGAACATCACGGTCAATATCTGCGTGCGGAACAGGTACAGCAGCGCCACGAAGAAGACCGACACCGCGCCGAGCAGCGCGATGAGCTGCTGGCCCGCGTTGCAGGCATCCTCCTTCTGCCTCTGTCCGATATACTGGCCCGCGACGGCTGCGCCGCCGGTCGCCATCGCCGAGAAAATGTAGATCATCAGATTGCTGATCGAGTCGACGAGCGACACCGCGCTGATCGCCGCGTCGCCGACGGTCGCAACCATCAGCGAGTCGGCAAGACCCACTGTAATGGCCAGAAGCTGCTCGAGCAGCAGCGGCCACATCAGCGCGACGAGCTGGCGATTCGTAAACATCATTTCCTTGTCAGCGCGCACCGGCGCTGCCAGTTTGCCCATGGTTTCACACTCCTTGTATCGATTGAGCCTGTATCATAAACTATTTGCCTTTCTTTGTCAACGCCGCGTCAAAAAAGATACGGTTTCAGCGCTGCGCCCCAGACCTCGACAAGCTTTTCCTTCGTCCATCTGGCGTTGGCCGGCGAGGTGGAGGGAAGCTGGACGGCCTCGCGCCCGAGCTTCGCGCGGCAGTATTTTTTATAGCAGGCGTAGGACGTGCCGCCATTGCAGAAGATGGCCTGAATGTCCGCCGCATCCAAAATGACGGACAGATCGTTCGGCACAACGTTCGTGATGCTCGCATCCGACGATCCCACGATCTCGCATGAGCCGATGGTGTCCCACATGGCGACGCCGCGGCGCAGGACCATCGCTTTCTTCTCTTCGACCGTCTTCGGCGTTTCCTCGCCCAGAACAGCGGCGAGCGTCGGCCAGAAGCGGTTCTGCGGGTGCGCGTAGAAAAACGCCGCCTCCCTTGACTTGACCGACGGGAACGAGCCCAGGATCAGCACGCGTGACTTTTCGTCATACAGCGGCGGAATATTATGGACCTGCGTCTTAAGCTCCATTTTCTCGTCCCCTTTCTGCCTTTTTTGCCATTTTAACACAGGAAAATCAAATCGCCAAGTCCCGTTTCCTCCGTCTGCGTGCGCTTCACGCTTCGCTGCGGAAATGGGTTGGCTTTTCGGCAAAGTCATGTTATGATAAAGTAGATATATATATTAAATGTAGGTGCCTTGCCCCGCGTGGGCACGGTCATCTTTGAGAAAGGACATCTATGAAAGACGACGACAATCACATTCTCCTTTTAGAAAAGGGCAAACGAGGCCTCCTGCAGATCATCTTCGGCCGCACGGGCATCATCATCGTTTCGCTGATCGTGCAGATCTTGTTCCTCTTTGCCGCCTTTTACAAGCTTGAGGGTTTTCTGCCCTACTTCTGGGGCGTCAACACGCTGCTGTCAGCGGCGGTCGTGCTGTTTCTGTTCGGCAACGACGATAACCCGACCATCAAGCTCACGTGGTTTTTCATCCTCGCGGTGCTGCCGGTGTTCGGCTTGATCCTGTACGTTTACATCAAGACGGACCTCGGCCACCGGCTGATGATCCGCCGCTACAACGACATTCTGTCGCAGACGGAGCACTTCGCCCCCTCGGAAAGCGCGTGTTCCAAGGAGGAATTACCGGAGGAGCTCCAAAGCCTTGCCTCCTACCTGAATTCCTGCGGCTTCCCCTGCTATCAAAACACACAGGCGCAATACTTCCCCCTCGGCGACGATGCGTTCGAGGTCATGTGCGACGAGCTCCAAAAGGCCGAGCACTTCATCTTCCTCGAGTATTTCATCGTCAGGGAGGGCTACATGTGGGGCCGCATCCTTGAAATTCTCAAGGAAAAGGTCAACGCTGGCGTCGAGGTGCGCGTGCTGTACGACGGCACCTGCGCGGTCGCGCTGCTGCCCTATTCCTACCCCGAAAAGCTCGAAAAGCTCGGCATTGCCTGCAAGATGTTCGCGCCGCTGCGCCCGTTCGTCTCCACGCACTACAACTACCGCGACCACCGCAAGATCATGGTCATCGACGGCAAGGTCGGCTTCACGGGCGGCATCAACCTCTCCGACGAGTACATCAACCGCACCTCGCGCCTCGGCCACTGGAAGGACACAGCCATTGCCCTGCGCGGCGACGCCGTGCGCAGCCTGACGCTGATGTTTTTGCAGATGTGGGACGTCAGCTCCGTGCACTTTACGCCCGAAATCTACAGCAAGTATCTCGGCGTGCCGCAGCCGGCGCACGAAAAGGAGCCGGGCTACGTCATCCCCTACGGCGACAGCCCACTCGACCGCGACCTCGTCGGCGAGATGGTCTATATGGACATCATCAACCGTGCCAACCGTTACGTACACATCATGACGCCGTATCTCATCATTGACAACGAGATGATCACGGCGCTGACCTACGCCGCGCGCCGCGGCGTGGAGGTCCAGCTCATCCTGCCGCATGTGCCCGACAAGGAGATTGCCTTCTCGCTTGCGCACACGTATTACCGCAGGCTGCTTGAAAACGGTGTACAAATTTATGAGTACGAGCCGGGCTTCGTTCACGCGAAGGTCTTCGTCAGCGATGACTGCAAGGCGACCGTCGGCACGATCAATTTAGACTACCGCAGCCTGTACCACCACTTTGAATGCGGCACGTACCTTTATGCATCGCCCGAAGTCGCAAAAATTGAGCAGGATTTCCAGCAAACGCTCGCCAAGTGCGTCCGCGCGGACATGGACCTTCTCAAAAACGACCCGTTTATGCGAAAGCTCATCGGCCCCGGCATGCGCATCATCGCCCCGCTGCTGTAAGAAGTAAAAAAGTCGAAACCGTCCGGTTTCGACTTTTTCTTATCTTCGATCACTTTTCAAGCTGCTCGAGCGCGCTGCACACGGCAGTGTGCTCCTTCTGCACCGCCACATAGAGTGGCTGTACGCTTTCAGGCATCGAATCCTGACCGCGCAGCGCTTCCGTCATCTGAGAGCTGGCGTGGGCGAGCGAGCCGAGGCCAAGGTTCAGCGCCACGCCCTTGAGCGTGTTCACCGCGCGGAACGCCGTAGTCGTGTCGCCCGTGTTCATCGCATTCGTCAGGTTCTGCATGCTGTCGTCGCCAGGGAACATGCCAAGAAAGCGCACGATGCGCTCGTCGTTCTGAAAACGCGCCTTGGCTTCGCCGTAGCCGCCGCCGACGCAGCGGAAAAATTCGTCAAGTTTCACGTTCTTTCGCCTCTCGATAAATTGCTACGCAATCCTTTTTCAGTTTGGCCTGATACATCGCAAGGTCCGCCCTGCGGATCGTTCTTGAGATGCGTCCCGCCGCGAACGCGCCGCCGACGCTCGCGCTGATGTGCAGTTCAGGATAGCTCTTGTCGATATCGCGGATGATGCCGACGAGCGAATTGTAGCGTCCCGCCTCGATCGACGACCACGTCACCATGATTGCGAGCTTGCACCAGTGCATCGCGCCGTCGAGTCTAATCTCGGCCTCGGTTTCAAAATACGTCTCGTCGATCGTGGCAGCTTCGGCCCAGCTGCGGATGTCATCGAGCGTCTTTTGCCCCACCACGGCGAGGAAATCGGCGTTTCCCGCCGGATCGACCACGACCTTGGAAAGGCCCGTCCGCTTGCTTGCGCTGGCTGAGAGCGCGATCGCATTGGGATTTGTCGTGTATTCAAACCACAACTCGTCCGTCACCTCGCTGAAAAACTGGCGTTTGCCGCGCTCCTCCTCGAGCTGGATCGCCACGCGCGTGGTACTGTCCTCGCTGCGGCTTGCATAAAGTTCTTCCACTGTGCGGCGCGCCTCGCTGTGCCCTTGGTCGAGGTGCGGCACGACGGACAGCTCCTTTTGCAGCCGCACGGCGATCTCGTCAAGGCATTCGAGCAGCAGCGGATTAAAGCTGCCGCACTCGCCCGAATGGATCATGCGCATCGACTTTTCGTGCGAAAACGCCTCTTTATAGCACCTCTCGCTCGTGAGCGCGTCATAAACGTCCGCGACCGACACGACCTGCGCCGCGATGGGGATGGCGTCGCCCTTGAGGCCGTCGGGATAGCCCTCGCCGTTCCACCGCTCATGGTGCCAGCGGCAAATCTCAATGGCGTACTTGACGAGCCGTTCGTTCTGATAGATTGGCAGGTCGGTGATGAGCTTTGCGCCGATCTGCGTGTGCCGCTTGACGATCTCGTACTCCTCCGGCGTGAGGGAATGGGGCTTGGTCAGGATCTCCTCCGGAATTTGCAGCTTGCCGATGTCGTGCAGGCCCGAGGCCATGCGGATGGCCTCGATATCCTCGCGCTCTAAATGATAGCGGTCGGTCTTGCCGACAAGGCACTGGAGCAAAAGCCCCGTCACAAGGCTCACATGCGTCATGTGTGTGCCGCCCTCGCCGCTGCGGCACTCCACCGCGTGGCCGAGGACGTCGACCAGAAGCTCGGTATTTTTTTCCTGCCGGTAAAAGCGGTCGGCCAGCACGCTCATGAGCTGCTGCTTTTTTGTGTGCAACAGAACCGTGTTCATGATGCGGCGACGGATGACATTCGGCACAAACGGGCGCGGTTCAGCTCAGAACCGTCTGCGATCAAGATCTTTTTTTGATTCACGTGCTCTCTCCCCTACTGCGTTTTTCTCTTCTCCCGTGCATCATGCTCATGACTGATTCAGATTGATCTTCTGTACATTTTGTACGCTAGAATTCACCTTTGACAGCGCCGCCCCGTTGCTGTCAGCTGGAGTCAGCTCTTGTTAAGGGATCGTTAATTGCAAAAAATGCAGCGTTACTATAAGCTCTTTTCCGAAAATTGTCAATGATGATCAACACCTCTTTCGATTCCTCCCTTGTGCTGCAATCAGCATTCTTCTTTCCGCCCTCATGTCTTTCTCCCCCTGTCACCGTCTGCCAGCCTGACGCTGCGCTTTTTGCACAAACGCCTCGCCCGTCTCCCGCTTTTTCAGCTGCTTCCGGCAAAGCAGCAGAAACACTGGGAAAATTTCCCTTGAATGTTCCGTGGTTCTGTGCTAAGTTTACACTAAGTATCAAATGTTTCTTAAAAACACGCATAAACAGTTTTTGTTTGGCACTGGCTTTTCCGGTGCCTATTTTCTTGTCCGCCCGCCCCGCAGCGGCATTTCTACAAAAGAGCGCGCCCTAAAATGCGTATGAGGTCTACACTATGGTCGAAGCCAGAATCCTGATCGCGGACGATCCGAAAATGAACCAGCAGATCCTTTCTGAAATCCTCGGCGTCCGCTACGAATACCTCTATGCCGACGACGGCATGCAGGCGCTCGAGCTGCTGCACTCCGAGTTCGACATCGACCTGCTGCTGCTCGACATCAACATGCTCCGCCTCGACGGCTTCGGCGTGCTCGAGGTGATGAGGCAGCGCAACTGGCTGCAGGAGATCCCCGTCATCATCACCTCGTCCGAGCATGACGAGTCGTTCATCCAGAAGGCCTACGAGCTCGGCGTAACGGATTACATCCGCCGCCCGTTCAACCTGACGGTCACGCAGCGGCGCGTGAGCAACGTACTCACGCTCTACGCGCGCCAGAAGCACCTTGTCCACCTGGCCGAAGAGCAGGTCTACGAGCGCGAGAAGACGAACAGCGCCATCATCAACATTCTGAGCCACGTCGTCGAGTCGCGCAATTTCGAATCCGGCACGCACATTCTGCATGTGCGCGCCATCACCAACATTTTGCTGCGCCAGCTCGTCTGCACATCTCGGGGTGGCGCGCAAAACAGAAAGGAAGCATCATGGCTCACAACAAATTTCTCCCCCGCGTGCTCGCCGCAGCGGCGGCGATGACGCTGCTCGCAGGCTGCGGCAGCAAGGCAGACCCCGGATTTTCCCCGGCGAACCCTGTCAATATCACGATCTGGACGTACTACAACGGTGAACAGCTCGAAGCGTTCAACGCGCTCGTCGACGAGTTCAACTCGACCGTCGGCAAGGAACAGGGCATCACGGTTGAGAGCTCCAGCCACGGCAGCGTGACCGATCTTGAGAACAACGTGCTCGCTTCTGCCGAGGGCAAGGTCGGTGCCGAGGCGATGCCCAACATCTTCTCCGCCTACGCCGACACTGCCTACGCGCTCGATGAGATGGGTCAAATTGCCGATCTGAGCGATTATCTAAGCGAAGAGGACCGCGCCGCCTTTATTGAGGACTATCTGAGCGAAGGCGACTTCTCCGGCTCGGGCAGTATCAAGATCTTCCCCGTCGCCAAGTCGGCGGAGCTGCTGTTTCTCAATGAAACGGACTGGGAGCCGTTCGCCGCCGCCACAGGCGCAACCTATGACGACTTGGCCACGATCGAAGGCCTCGTCTCCGTCGCCGAACGCTACTACGAGTGGACCGACGCGCAGACGCCCGACATCCCGAACGATGGACGCGCGTTCTTCGGCCGCGACGCGATGGCGAACTACATGCTCATCGGCGCCAAGCAGCTCGGCTGCACGATCTTCGACGCACAGGACGGCAGCATGACGCTGAACTTTAACCACGACGCCGTGCGCACCCTCTGGGATAACTACTATGTACCCTTCATCAAGGGCTACTTTTCCGCAAGCGGCCGCTTCCGCAGCGATGATGTGAAGACCGGCAATATCATCGCCTACGTCGGCTCGTCTTCGAGCGCAACGTTCTTCCCCACGCAGGTCATCGCCGATGACATGGACAGCCACGACATCACGCGCAAGGCGCTTGAAAGCCCGAAGTTTGCGAACGGCGAGGACTACGCCGTGCAGCAGGGCGCGGGCATGGTCGTGACGAAGGCGAGCGATGCCGAGATTCAGGCAAGCCTCGTGTTCCTCAAATGGTTCACCTCACCCGAGCACAACATCACGTTCTCTGTCGACTCAGGCTACCTCCCCGTCACGCACGAGGGCAACTCCATCGACACGATCCGCGCAAGCGGTCTTGCCCTCAGCGATGAGATGGACGAAGTCCTCTCCGCCGCAGTCGACACGGTCAACGAAAACCATCTCTACACGCCCCGCGCCTTCTCCGGTGGCACGAACGCCCGCGCCATTCTTGAATATTCCATGAGCGATAAGGCAAGCGCCGACCGCACCGCGGTCAAAGAGGCAATGGCGCAGGGACAGAGCTTTGAAGAGGCCTCGGCGCGGTTTCTTTCCGACGAATGCTTTGAAGCCTGCTATCAGGATACGCTTGCATCGCTTGAGGCCTTTCAGGGCTGAGTGACTGTTCAATGACAAAAAAGGGGCAGTTTTATGTTCTTTCGCAAACCATCGGATCATGTGCCGCATGTCACCATCTTCCATACGATCCTGCGCTCCATGCTCTGGATCCTGTTCATCGAGATCGCGCTGCTTGTCGGCATTCTCTATCTCTGCCGCATCAACACGAGCCTTGAGCAGAATGCTGTCGACATCTTGCAGATACAGACGGAAAACCGCCAAAACTATCTGCAAGGCCAGATGCTCGACGCGCAGGACCTCTCGTCGCTTGCGGGCAAGATCAACGCCGTGACGCAGGCCATGCTCGACGACGGCGAGATCAGCCTCGACACGCTCGACAGCGGCAGCGACGCCGCATCCCCCCTGCTGCTCTCGATCGGCGACAGCCTGATCTCCTCGATGCGTCATCGCCCCGTCACCGGCATTTTTGTCGTGCTCAACACGCACGATCTCGACACACGAAAAAAGGGCGAGCCGCTGCCCTGCCTTTATCTGCGCGACCTTGACCCGAATTCCTCCCCCTCGCAGCGCAATTCTGATCTTATGCTCGTGCGCGCACCCGCACAGGTCGTACAGTCACTCTACATTGCGACCGACACGAGCTGGACGCCCTCGATCAACTATGGGGCCAACGGCAGCAGTGGCTTTCTCTATCCTGTCTTTCAGGCAGCCTACCACGGAAACGGCGAACTGGACGCCGCGGACTACGGCCACTGGACGTCCTCGCCCTACACGCTCTCCGGCGACGATCACTCCGCCATCGCCTACACCATCCCGCTTATTTTAGATGACGGCACGGTCTACGGCGTGCTCGGCGTCGAAATTCTTGAAAGCTACCTGCAAGCCCTGCTGCCGGGCACCGAGCTGCAGAACGACAGCTCGGGCACCTATCTTCTCGGCGTCGCATCGAATTCCGCCATCGGAAAAGACGACCTTACCGTCAGCGTCATCTCCGCCTCCCCCGCTGCAAATGCGCCACAGCAATCCTATGACCAGACGCTGCTGCTCAAGCCGTCAAAGCGCGGTGGCTACCAGAGTGACTCCCCCCTCGGCCTTTGTCACGCCGCCGTGGCACCGCTGACGCTCTACAACCGCAACGCGCCGTTTTCCAATGAGCAGATGCTGCTTATCGGCTCGGTACCGGTATCGGCGCTTTACGCCTTTTCAGGCTATGTGCTGCGGTTTTTGATCATCGCGGTCCTCGTCGTGCTCACTGCAGGACTTTTCAGCAGCCTTGTGCTGGCGCGCAAGCTCTCGCGCCCGATTTCGCGCCTTTCCGACGAGGTCGCGCACGCGCGTGAAAGCCGCAGCTCCATCCCCATGCTCTCCGCCACCGGCATCATCGAGCTCGACCGGTTCTCCTCCGCGTTCACGCAGCTCGGACGCGAGGTACTCGATACTTCGACCAAGTTTCTGCGCATCATGGACATGGCAAGCGTGGAGCTCGGCGGCTATGAGCTGCGCTCCGCTCCCGACAGCATCTATGTCACCGACAATTTCTTCGACCTTCTCGGCATGCCCGGCGTTGACGCAGACGCCTTAACGCCGCAGAGTTTCCGCGAGCTTTTGCAGCGCTTTGAGCGCTCGTGCCCCCACTCCCCCGCGCCCGACGGCGCGATGCTCTACCACATCCGTCTGCCAAGCGGCAAAGAGCGCTACCTTCGCATCGAGACGACGCATGAGGACGGCACACAGGTCGGCCTTGCCGAGGATGTGACCGCCAACACGCTTGAAAAGCTGCGCATTGAGCACGAGCGCGACTATGACACGCTCACAGACCTCTACAACCGCCGTGCCTTCCACCGCATCTGCGCCGAGTTCTTCTGCTCACCCGAAAAGCTCGGCCACGCGGCGCTTTTGATGTTCGACCTCGACAACCTCAAGCAGATAAACGACACATTCGGCCACGACTGGGGCGACGAGTACATCCGCCGCACAGGCGAATGCTTTGCCAAGAACGCTCCCGCGCATACCGTCTGCGCGCGCATCAGCAGCGATGAGTTCAATGCACTCTTCTACGGCTACAACGATCAGGATACGCTGCGCGCCGACATCCGCGCGCTGAAAGCCGCCCTTGAGCATTCTGTCGTCCAGCTTCCCAGCGGACGTGAGCTGCGCGTGAGCGTCTCCGGCGGTATCGCGTGGTATCCCGAGAGCAGCACAAATCTCATCACACTGCGCAAATACGCGGACTTTGCCATGTATCAGGTCAAGCGCTCGCGCAAGGGCGAGCTGCTGGAATTCGACCCTGAGGTCTACCGCACCAGCCTGCAGGAAAGACGCTGCCATGAGGAGTTCCGCCGTCTCATCAACGAGGAGCTTGTCACCTACCGCTTCCAGCCCATTATCGACGCAAAAGACGGCAGCGTCTTCGCCTATGAAGCGCTCATGCGCGTGGATCTTCCCACGCTGCACTCCCCTGCTGACGTGCTGCGCCTCGCGCGCGAGGAAAACTGCCTGCACGAGGTCGAGCGCATCACGTTCTTCCGTGCGTCAAGTGCATATCAGGCGCTTGAAAACGCCGGTAAGGTCGTGCCCAGCGCGCTGCTGTTCGTCAATTCGATTGCAAGCCAGTATCTAACGCCCGATGAGCTTTCGGAATACTCCGCGCGCTACGCCTCGATCCTGCCACGCATCGTCATTGAGATCACGGAGGAAGAGGTGCTCGACCCCAAGGCGCTGCGCATCAAGCAGACGATCCGTGGCAGCTCTGGTGCGTTCGCGCTCGACGACTACGGCAGCGGCTACAGCAACGAGCGCAGCCTTCTCGAGCTCTCGCCCAACTACATCAAGATCGACCTTTCCATCATCCGCGACATCGACACCGACGCCAACAAGCGCCAGATCGTGTCGAACACCGTATCCTACGCGCACCAGCGCGGCATGAAGGTCGTGGCCGAGGGCCTTGAGACCGCGGACGAGGTACGCACCGTGCTGTCGCTCGGCGTCGACCTTCTGCAGGGCTTCTTCCTCGCGATGCCGCAGGTCGAACCCGGCGGCGCGAGCGAAGAAAGTCTTGCCGTCATCGCCGAGATGCACAGCCAGAGCGATGAGAGTCAAATTTCGATGTTTGGCGGCGACAAGCAGTAAATATCGCAAAAAGGCTCACGAAAGCATTGCTTTCGTGAGCCTTTTTCTTTTATCCGTTCTCTTTCGCCGTGCGGGCGCATTCGATGATCGTGCGCACCGCGCGGTCGATGTTGATGGGCTTGGAGAGGTGGGCGTTCATGCCCGCGGCGAGGCATTTTTGAATGTCCTCATGGTAGGCGTTGGCTGTGAGGGCGATGATGGGGATGTGCTTCGCCGTCTCGCTGTCGAGCTTTCGGATGGCGGCGGTCGCCTCCAGGCCGTTCATCACCGGCATCTGCATGTCCATCAGGATCGCATCGAACTCGTCTGGCTCTGCCTGCTCGATCCGCTGTAAGCAATCCTGCCCGTTCACAGCGCGCACACAGTGCACCCTGTAGCCGCGCAGTTGCTCCATGAACTCCGGTGTCATGCCGATGCCCGTGTCGCTCACGACCGAGGCAAGGCGGACCTTGCCGCTCTCGGCAAGCTTTTCCTCATAGACCTCGAACTTCACATCGCCGTTTTCCGGCGTATACTTGACGGCGTTTGAGAGCAGGTTCATATAGATCTGCCCGAGGCGGATCTGGTCGGAGCGCAGCACATTGTGGGAAATGTCGTGCAGCTTCCCCGAGATGAAGCGCGCAAGATGCCAGTTGCCGTCCCTCACGGGGTATTCAAGCATCACGGAATCCTCGTGCCGCAGTCTCTCCGCGAGCGTCGAAAGGTCAAAAAACGGCTCGACATAGGGCAGATACTCCGGCAACGATGCTCTGCTTGCTCATTTCACTCATGTGGACGCTCGCTCTGCCGCTGTGCCCGGTCAGACGGTGCATCTGCCGCTCGCTTGCAGCCTCTTCATAATAACCCGTGCGCAGATCGATACGGTAAATCGTATAATAGATCTTGCTGATGGCCGAGATGACCTCGTAGCTCATCCGGCTCTCCGTGAGCGCCGTTTCCAGCGCGTGCTGGTGCTCGCGCGCCTCCCTCACGATCTCATCCACGCTGCGGAAGTCCAGCAGGATTTGAAAGCTCGTTTCCGTCTGCTGCACCCTATTGGCGCGCACCTCGAAATAGATGTTCCCGATGGCGTTCGGCACACTCTGGTAGCGGCGGCTGACGCGGTCCTTGGTCCTGAGCTCGCGCATCAGATTTTCTGCGTCCAAAAATTGCAGGAAATCCGGTGCGCTCTCCTTAGGGACGCACTTGTGGTAGTAATGCTCGACCGCCTCGGCATAGGAAAACAGCTCTTGCCCGTGCGGGAGCAGGTCGCCCGCGGAGTTGGAGTGCTCCTCGATCTTGACGATCTCGGCCCGGTCGTTCATCAGATCCACGCGGTAGACGGACGTGCTGTCCCTGCAGAGCACCTTGAGCATCTGCTGCTCAAGCTTCACGGCCTGCAAATTCTGCTCGAGCGACTTCTGCTTTTCTCCCAGCAGCGTCAGCATGCGCAGGTTCTCCCGCGCGCTGCCGAGGTGCCCGCCGACAAAGGCAAGCAATCGGAGCTGGCCGGCCGTCATCGCCCGCTGCGGATTGTCAAGGCCGAAAAAGCCGCTCAGATTGCCGCGATAGAAGACCGGCACCGCGATCTCGGAGTGGATGCTCTGCGTCTTCAGGAACTCGTACTCGCTCGGCATCTACGTTTTCACGTCTTCAATATTCGGAATGACGATCGTCTCGCCGCGGCCGAAGACCTCCGGCCAGTACGGCATATCCGCGGGAACGATCTCCGTCAGGTTGTCGATCTGCGGCGCGACGCCGTTCGCGCACCACTCAAAGGTGTTGCAATAGGCCTCCGCCGTCCCCTCCAGCCGCTCGAAGAGAAACACGCGGTCAGACTGCATGGCCTCGCCGATCAAACTCAGCAGGCGGTAGACCAATTCGTCCATCTTCTCTTTGCTGCACGTGCGGTCGATACGCGCGAGCTGATCGATGAGCGCAAGGCTGTATTCTGCCGCAATGCTCGCCCCTGCGGTCACGGGCGGATGTTCTGCTTGCTTCATGCGCTTGTCTCCTTTGCGGCAGCTTTCGATACCTGTCATAAATATACAAAATTGGTCATAGTTTGTCTATTATAGCATGGGGTAATTTGAAAGCAAATACGAAGTTGCCCCCTCCCGACCATCGTTCGGCATCACCGCACAAAAAGTGCGCCGGCTCGTTGAGCCGGCGCACTTTTATTTGTTTTCACATTCTGACGCTTTACTTCTTCTTGCCGCCGAGGAATTCCGGCAGGGGCTTGCCCTGCTTGAGCCACTGGTGATACTCGGCCGTCGCGGCGAACTCGACGTCGCCCGCAGAGTTGAGCGCGGTCTCGACAGAGTCCTGAATGACGCCGATGATGAAGCCGACGCCGACGACCTGCATCGCGATGTCGTTCGAGATGCCGAACAGCGAGCACGCCATCGGGATGAGCAGCAGCGAGCCGCCCGCCACGCCGGAAGCGCCGCACGCGCCGAGGGCCGACATGATCGAGAGCAAAATCGCCGCGGGCAGCGAGACCTGCATACCCAGCGTATTGGCCGCGGCCAGCGTCATGATGGTGATGGTGATGGCCGCGCCGTCCATGTTGATCGTCGCGCCGAGGGGGATAGAGACGGAGTAGAAGTCCTTGTCCAAGCCGAGCTTTTCGCACATCGCCATGTTCACGGGGATGTTCGCTGCGGAAGAGCGGGTGAAGAACGCCGTCAGGCCGCTTTCACGCAGGCAGCGGAACACCAGCGGATAGGGATTGCAGCGCAGATAGATGAAGATGATGATGGGGTTGATGACAAACGCCATGAAGAGCATCGTGCCGACCAAAAGCAGCAGGAGCTTGCCGTACTGGGTGAAGATCGCAAGGCCGTTGCTCACAACGTTCGTGAACACAAGGCCCATGATGCCGAACGGTGCCAAATTGATGATCCAGCGCACGATGGTGGACACCGCGTCCGCCGTGTTGCTGAGGAAGACCTTCGTCGAGTCCGCACCGAGCTTCTTCATCGCCACGCCGAAGAGACAGCCCCACATCAGAATGCCGATGTAGTTGCCGTTCATAATGGCGGAGATGGGGTTCGAGACGATGTTGGACAGCAGCGTGTGCATGACCTCTCCAAGGCCCTGCGGGATGACCTCGGCCTCAGCGGCCTCGGCCAGCAGGAGCATCTGCGGGAAGAGCATGCTGGTCACAACGCTCAGCGCCGCGGCGACAAACGTCGTAAGCATGTAGAGCCACACGACCGTGCCGAAGCGGCGGTCGAGCTTGGACGAGCCCTGCGCCAGCGCGCTCGCCACGATGACGAACACCAGCACGGGGGCAATGCCCTTGAGCGCGCCGACAAACAGGTTGCCAAGCTCCTTTAACCACGTCGCGCCTGGACAGACCAGCGCCAGGATCACGCCGACGACAAGGCCGATCGCAATACGCAGAATCAGGCTGACGCCGTTATACGCGGCGGCAATTTTTTTAAGGGTCTTCATAAAGGGATTCATAGGGGCATCTTCTTTCTTTTCAAAATCTAACGCTCTTACGATCCTCTTCTCTCTGCTCAGGCCGCAAAGGCGCTTTCACTAACGGCCTTTATTATATCTTTATGTGCAGAAAATTGCAAGGAGCGGACAGATGTATTCCTACGAAAAACACTTCAATGGCAGAAATTCGTCATTATCGCCATGAAATCCGCCGTCTGTCGCCGTCTCGCAACACGAAATCACTCTTTCTGTCCGCACGCTGTAAAATCTTTCAGCAACACCACTGATTCCTTGGTGCCTTTTTCAAAACGCAAAGAAAAACTGCATCAAAAAAACCATCTCGCGGGCAAAAAAGGAGGATACGCCCCGCGGACGTATCCTTCTTTTCAAATCCGCTCTTCGCATTCCGCCGTGATCGTCTTCACACCGAAGAGGAAGTAGACGAGGTGACAGAGCCACACAATAGCGAGAATAGTGCAGGGAATGTAGAGCGCTTTTCGCAGCATCAGGAAAAAGCCGACGGCCATCAGCAGCGTCACGGACATCAGGATGCCGGCTTTGGTCTGCGCGGTCATGCCCTTTTTCTTCACGAATGAGTCAAGGTGTTTTTGATAGAGCTCTGTGCCGAGAAACCATGTGTGCAGCTTTTCCGACGAGTTTGCAAAGCAGAACACCGTCGCAAGGAAGAACGGCACCGTGGGCAGCACCGGCAGCACGATGCCGACGCAGCCGAGCGCAAGGCACACGCAGCCGAGGATCAGGAAGAAAATGCGTTTCAGCTTCATCGGTTTTCTCTCTTCAGTCTCTTTTTTTCGCGCTTTGTCTCCACCACGTGGCGGATTGCGGCGACGGGGTGATAGAAAATCATCCGCGGGCCGGAAAAGCGCATCACGGCGCGGATCTTTTCACGCATGTCAGGTTTGTAGCAGTGCACGCGGCAGTTGACGCAGAAGGTCTTCGTCTCCATGAACGGGCAGTGCTCGGAGCGGGCGTGGGCGTAGTCGTTCAGCGCCGCACACTCGGGACAGAGCACGCCCTTTGTGTGGTGATTGCGGTGGCAGTAGAGGGCAATCATCTGCGAGATCATCTTCTTTTCGCGTTCGCGCTTGGTTTCGATATCCTTCATCAGCTCATTCTCCCGTGCTCGACGGAGTAGACCGTGTCGGCGATGCGCATGGTCGACGCACGGTGCGACACGAGCACGACGGTCTTGCCCGCGCACTGCTCGTGCAGCGATTTCAGGATGACCGCCTCGTTCAGGCTGTCGAGATTGCTCGTCGGCTCGTCAAGGAGCATCAGCGGCGCGTCGTGCAGAAACGCGCGGGCAAGTCCGAGGCGCTGGCGCTCGCCGCCCGAAAGCGTGTCGCCCAGCTCGCCGACCGACGTGTCGTAGCCCTGCGGCAGCGTCATGATGAATTCGTGCACGGCGGCCTTTTTGCAGGCCGCGACGATCTCGTCGTCCGTCGCGTCGAGCTTTGCGATGCGGAGGTTATTTTTGATGCTGTCGTGGAAGAGATGCGTCTCCTGCGTGACAAAGCTCTCCATCTCGCGCAGATTCCCCGTGTTGATGCTGGAAACGTCCGTGCCTGACAGGCGGACGCGGCCCTTCTGCACATCCCAGAAGCGCATCAGGAGCTTTAAAAGCGTCGATTTTCCGCTGCCACTGCGGCCCACAATGCCGACGACGCTCCCCTCCGGGAAGCGGACGGAAACGCCGGAGAGAATGTTCTCCCCGCCGTAGGAGAACGTGACGTGCTCGGCCTCCGCGCCGGTAAATTCGACCTCTTTCTGTCCGGTGACCTCGTCGACCACGGGTTCTTCATCCAGAATGTCGAGTACGCGGTTGCCCGCGGCGAAGGTGTTTTGCAACGTCGCACCGAGATTTGCCAGCGCGACCGTGGGACCGAACGACGAGAACAGCGCAAGGACCGCAATGAGCGCCCCGTCGAACGTCAGCTCTCCGCGCTGCACCAGCGCCGCGGAAGAAACCAGCATTGCAAGGTCGAAGAGCAAAATGGCCGTGTTCGTGATGCCCATGTTCTGGCCCGTGAGACGCTTGAGCTTGGCTTCCTCTTTGGATAGCGCATCGGTGCGCGCATCCATCTCGGCGCGGCGCTCTGCGCCCCGATCGTACTGAATGGTCTCGTTCAGGCCGCGCAGGCTGTCGAGCACGAAGGCCGACAGCGCGCCCGACTCCGTTCGGAATCGCATCCCCGTATCGCCCGAGCGGCGGGACGTGATGAGCGGGATGACCACGCCGACGCAGACGTAAGCCGCGAGTGCCAGAAGGCCAAGCAACGCGTGATAATGCCCGATGAACAGACACATGATGAGCGTGAACAGCGCCGCGATGGCCGCGGGCGAGATCGTGTGCGCGTAGAAGACCTCGAGCAGCTCAATGTCCGACGTGATGACGGAGATGAGGTCGCCGCGGTCGCGTCCCTCGAGCTTCGCGGGGCAGAGACGGCGCAGTGCGCGGAAGACCTTGTCTCGGATCAGCGCAAGCAGCTTGAAGGCGATAAAGTGGTTGCAGGACTGCTCGGCGTAGCGGAAGATGCCGCGCACGAGCGCGAAGAGCAGCACACAGACGAACGTCGTCTTGAGCGCGACGGGCGTTGCGAAGCCGAGCAGGTCAAGCACGGCAAAGCCGCCGAAGATCGTGATGAACGCGGCGCAGAGGTGGCCGACAAGGCCCATCAAAATGGCGAGCACCATGTAGCCGCTCAGTGGCTTCACGAGGCCGATGAGCCGCACCATGACGGTAAAACCGCTTCTTTTTTTCATTTTGCCGCCTCCTCTCCGTAGTGCTCCAACGCCTGCTGGGCCGACCACAGCGCGGCGTAAGCGCCGCCCTGCTTCAGCAGCGCATCGTGCGTACCGTGCTGAACGATATTGCCGCGCTCCAGCACGTAAATTTCATCCGACGCTGTGACGTTCGCCAAACGGTGCGAGATCAGCAGCACCGTCTTCCGGCCCGCCAATGCGTGAATTTGCGCCATGATGTCGTTCTCGCTCTCAACGTCGATGTTCGACGTCGCCTCGTCGAAGATGTACACCGGACTGTCGTGCAGCAGTGCGCGGGCGAGCGCAAGGCGCTGGCGCTGACCGCCCGAAAGGTTCTCGCCGCGCTCGGAAAGTAAGGTGTCGAGCCCCGCTTCCCCTCTGAGGAAGTCCGCGAGGTTGACCTGTGTCAGCGCGCTCCAGAGCTCATCATCGCTCGCACCAGGCTTGCCCATCAACAAATTGTCGCGTACCGTACCCTTGAAGAGGTAGCTCTGGTGGCTGACGTAGGTGATGCGCCGCATCAGGCTCGCCTCCTCAATGTCGCGCAGCTCTGCGCCGCCGACGGTCATCGAGCCGGTGTAGCCCCTGTTCCGGCCCATCAAAAGTGCGGAGATCGTCGACTTGCCGCAGCCCGACTCGCCGACGAGCGAGACAAATTTGCCCTGCGGGATCGTCAGATCAACGCCGTGCAGAATTTCGCGCTCCGGTTCGTAGGAAAAGCGCAGGCCGCGGCAGACAATGTCGCCCGCGGGACAGCTGACGCCGCCGTGTGCGGGCTCGGGCAGGTCGAGCAGGCGGAAAATCTTATCGCTCGCGGCCATGCCGTTCATGGCAATATGGAAAAACGAGCCGAGCTGGCGCATGGGGATGAAAAAGTCCGCCGCCAGCAGGATGATGAGCAGCGCGCCCGCAAGGTCGATCTTCTCCGCGCGCAGCTGCGTTGCGGCCATGATGACGCCGAGCGCCGCGCCGCCGTAGGCGATGAGGTCCATGATCGTGATGGAGTTGAGCTGCATCGTGAGGACCTTCATCGTGATCTTGCGGAACTTTTCGGCCTCGACGTTCATCTCATCATTTTTGAAGGCGTCGGCCTGATAGATTTTCAAGGTCGTCAAGCCCTGCAAATTTTCAAGAAACGTGTCGCCGAGCGCCGTGTACTGCCCCCAGTATTTCGAGAGCAGCTTCTTCGCCCATGTCTGCACCGCCGCGATGGCGGCGGGGATGAGCGGCACGCAGACGAGCAGCACGACCGCCGCCGGCACGCTCACGAAGCACAGCACGACAAAAAGCGTCAGCGGCGCGAGCATCGCGTAGAAAAACTGCGGCAGATACGCGCCGAAGTACGTTTCGAGCTGGTCAACGCCCTCGACCGCGACCTGCACGACCTCCGACGTTTTGACCTGCTCGGAATACGACGCGCCGAGGCACAGGAGCTTGTCATAGATCGCGCCGCGCAGCGTCTTCTTGACCGCCTTGGACGATAGATACCCCATGCGTGACGCGCCGACGGTACAGCCGTATCGCACGGCGACAGCTGCAAGCGCGATCACGGCGGTCGTGACGATCTTACTCTGCGTCACCTCGTCCGCGAACAGCGCGGCGAGCAGCGCCGTCACGGCGCTCATCATCGCGATGTTCGCGCACAGCGAGCACCATTGCAGCGCGACGTTGCCCGCGATATATTTTTTGCTCTCCGGCACCGCGCCGATGAGCCGTTTGTTGATCATCATAAGAAAAAGCCCTGCCTTTCGGTGGTCGTTCAGTTAGAGAATGTGAACCGCCGGTCGAAAACGGCCGACGGACACATGGTTCAAGATACCATATCCGCCCCCGTTTCGCAAGCAGAAAATGCAGGAAACACAAGTATACGAGAGGCAATATGCCTCTTTCGCCGCTTTCGTTTAAAAAAGGAAAGCTACGGCGATTCGCCGGTTTCTCTCGCTTAAGTTCAACAGCCCTTACTATCCGCTATTGATGGAAAAAAGCGGCGGTTCTGAG
>ENA-OOZN01000951-OOZN01000951.1-human-gut-metagenome-genome-assembly--contig:-NODE-951-length-22501-cov-3.006816_pt1 | contig 22501 bp, 19 predicted proteins | sample MGYA00241187_ERZ501397 | MGnify/ENA primary metagenome ERZ501397 (study PRJEB25962, sample SAMEA2042921) | human gut metagenome | biome: human gut; feature: human-associated habitat; material: faeces... | reverse complement strand
TGGCAGGTCTTTGCCAGAAAAGTCGTCTTGTGTATGTACGTTCATACATATATAATTTATTTGTAAGCTTACACCAAAGTTGCTAATTAACAATGAACAGAGAAAGGAATAAAATAATATGAAAAAAATTTTAATTTTTTTGATGGGATTATGTATGGTGTTTTCGGTTGCAGATGTTGTACATGCCGAAGAAGAAACTACTGAGGATGATGAAATAATAATTAAGGATTTAACACGAGAGGAACTTGGGGATATATTGATATTAATTCAATGGCAATAATGTATGATGTTGATGCAGACTTGTTGCTGGATAAAATATATAATGATTTACATTCTGATTCTGTAATATTCTCACCGTTTACAAATATTGAGTTAGGAATCAGTGATGCTGGTGGAGCGGAAACATATAACATGGCAAGGACGGCTCCGTATGTTGTATTCGATCAGGATTCTACAATGTATTTGGCTACCGGAAATGCTTGTTCAAGTGGGAAAATGCCTTATGTAGGCTGCTGTGCAGTTCATCCGGTATCAAAATCAAACCCTGAACCAATCTTTCCGTATGGATCATATATTCAACTTCAGGGAAGTTCGGTAAGTATTGGAGGGGCGACATATACGTCTTTTACGGTGGAAGATACAGGTGATATCAGCTTCAAGCGTACATTGTATTGGATAGATATATTTGGCGGTGACAACAATGATGAAAATTACAGAATGGCAATTAATTATGGAGTAAGAAAAGTTACATATAAGTGGGATTAAATGAAGATATGTGAGGAGGCTGTTGTATAACAGTCTCCTTCGGAGGTAATAAAATGAGGAATAAAGCATTATCAGTTTGTGTGGGTATATTAGTTACAGTCTTTATTGCGGGGTGCACAAGGAATGATTATGATAATAGCGAAACAGATACATATACTGAATCATTAACAGATGAGATATACAGCTCGCAGGATTCTGATATCAGCAATCCGGGGGAGACAAGTATATATATTTATGAAAATGATACACTCGAGGATTTTGAGGATAATCCTATAACCATGAAGGAAGCGTATGAAATTGCATATGAAGATGCTGTGAAGTGGTCTGATGATGTAACGCTGATAAGGATTGGAAGTACGGATAATCACGATACTTCAAGTAAAGAGCATGGTGTTGATGGAAAGCGCAACTGCTGGTCGGTATTGTTTGACAGTCAGAAGAAGGGAATACAGTACCATACATACGTTATATGTGGCAGGGCAATGTTTGGAGGTGAAGGCAATAGTCCAGGATACAAAGCCATCGATATTACCGATTTGGAAGATTCGCCATATTTATATAAGAAGGCATTGGAAAATGATATATCAGCAGGCTATGATTTTGCGTGGGGATATCACTACACCTTACAATATTATATTTTTGACGGAGATCGTGATAATCCGGTGCTGCGGTATGCTGTCCGTGGACGCGATGCTGAAGGCAGGGAAGCTATTTTATATATAGATGCGGTTATGGGTACAGCCGATTGTATAAATGTTAAGACTGGTTATGATATAAATGGAAGGTCTATTTGGACAGAGCTTGTAAAGAATAATGATGAGCAGACAGAAAGCAATGAGATAACAGAGACTTATGAAATAAAGGATGAAGAATATTACCGTAATATGAGTATAGAGGAGTTTGATGAGCAATTTAATTTGTTTGAAAGTTGTGTTAAATACAAGAGAGATCCAAAAGAGCTGCGGGAGACAATAATAAAAGGTATACTTAGTAATTCTTTTCACCCTTATATAGATACAGATGAATATGAAGAGGAGGAATGGCGAAAACGAATGACAGATTATTATGGTGAAGGCTGGGAAGAGCGGATGAAAGATATTGATGTTTCTGATTCTATGTATTGGAATTAGTGGATTGATTATCGTAGCGTAAGCGTTTCACTTGGTTAATAAATCTACTAAATCAATAGAAATCAATAAAATTTACAAATAATACTTGCATTATAGCTTTTGTCATGTTATAATCTCGAATGTTGTGAATATAGCTCGATGTTCCTCTGGTACGAAAGGGTATTAATGAACATCAAAATTTTTAAGGAGGCTCACAAATGAACGATATTATTAAGAAGATTGAAGACGCTCAGTTAAAGGAATCTGTTGCAGATTTCAACGTAGGTGATACAGTTAGAGTATCAGCTAAGATTAAGGAAGGTAACCGTGAGAGAGTACAGGTATTCGAGGGTACAGTACTTAAGAGACAGGGCGGAAGCTCAAGAGAGACTTTCACAGTCAGAAAGCTTTCAAACGGCGTAGGCGTTGAGAGAACATGGCCATTACATTCCCCAACTATCGAGAAGATTGAGGTTGTAAGAACAGGTAAGGCCAGAAGAGCTAAGTTATTCTACTTAAGAGACAGAGTAGGTAAGGCAGCTAAGGTTAAGGAGCTTGTAAAGTAATATAACTTTATATGTAATATGACCATTAAGGGAATGTCAGTGTGGCATTCCCTTTTCTTCAATTACGAGTAAGACAGTGTAGGAAGAATTTTGGCGTTGATTTAAAAATAAAGGCAGGTAATTGAAAACCGGTTTATTGTTAAATTTAGAATCAGAGTTCGCAGTTAACTGTTAAAAATAAAATTAATAAGAGGTGTCTATGGCAGAATTTGAGGTTTACCGAAGAGAGAAAAAGTATCATGTACATGAGATAATCCTTAAATGGATAGTTGATATAACAATGGTTGTGTGTCTGTCATTCATCCTTGCAACATATATGCTTGGAAAGACAACGGTTGTCGGACATTCGATGGAGCCGACACTTGAGAACGATGACAGTCTGCTTGTGGATAAGGTGAGCTACTGCTTCAGACAGCCTGAGCGCTATGACGTGATTGTGTTTGAGCCGGCTATAGCGAATGTTTCTAAGTATTATGTCAAGCGTATAGTAGGACTGCCCGGGGAGACAATCCAGATAATAGATGGGGTTGTATATATCAACGGAGAACCACTTGAGAATGATGTGATATATAGTTTCGGACTTAAGGATGAAGCTGGAAAGCCGGTTGAGCCGGAGAAAATATATAACGCGGGTCTTGCTGAAAAGCCAATCACACTTGGCTATGATGAATATTTTGTCCTTGGAGATAACAGGAATAACAGTGAGGACAGCCGCTTTTCAAATGTCGGGAATGTCAAATATTCTGCGATTATAGGGCGTATATGGGCGGTCTCATCACCCTTTGGGCGAATGGGGCTTGTGAAATGAGACATTAAATTATATTATAATTAAGTAATTACGAAATTCAGTGTGCGATAGCCGGATGTTGGGAATTATTAGGATTACACAGCTGCTTATTGACGGATTTGTATTTTGCAATTATTTATTACATTAAGAATAGAAAAATCGGAGGTATGAATGAATATACAGTGGTATCCCGGTCATATGACCAAAGCAAAGAGAATGATGCAGGAGGATATCAAGCTTATCGATCTGGTCATTGAGCTGGTGGATGCTAGGCTTCCGCTGTCGAGCCGCAATCCGGATATAGATGAGCTTGGAAAGAACAAAGCGCGGCTTATACTTCTCAATAAACACGACCTTGCGGATGAGAAGATAAACGATGCGTGGGTTGAGTATTTTAAGAACAAGGGAATCCATGCGGTCAAGATAAACGCTAAGAACGGCAGTGGACTTAAATCCATTCAGGGCGTAATCAATGAGGCCTGCAAGGAGAAGATTGAGCGGGACAGGAAGAGAGGCATATTAAACAGACCTATAAGGGCAATGGTTGTCGGTATTCCGAACGTGGGAAAGTCGACCTTTATCAATGCCTATGCGGGGCGTAATTGTGCCAAGACCGGAAATATGCCGGGTGTCACCAAGGGTAAGCAGTGGATAAGGCTTAACAAGAATGTTGAGCTGTTAGATACACCGGGAATACTGTGGCCTAAGTTCTCAGATGAGCAGGTCGGCGTGAGACTGGCGCTTGTCGGTTCAATAAATGACCAGATAATCAACATGACGGAGTTGTCCTACGAGCTTATCAAGTTCATGCGTGGGAATTATTCGGGAAGACTCGCAGAGAGATACAGCGTCGATGAGAACAAGGAGCCGCATGAGGTGCTGTCGGATATAGCAATAGCAAGGGCATGCCTTAAAAAGGGAGGGGAGCCGGACGAGGAGAAGGCGATAAAGCTTCTTTTTGACGATTTCAGAAGCGGAAAGCTGGGCAGAGTGTCTCTTGAAAGCCCTGAGCAGGCTTAATTTTCATTACTATTTGAGTCACTGCAAAAGCAGTGACATGGGAGTTTTTTATGGAAGAAAAAATCAGTGCGGTTAAAAATAAATTTGAAAATGCCGATGAAAATACTGTAAGAGAATTGATTGCTGAGTATGGACAGTCGGATAAGGCAGGGATCATTAAGCTTGTCGCAAAGTATCAGAAGCAGCTTGACATGTTAGAGGCTGAGAGAGCGCGCGTTGAGAACATGCTCGCCTTTGAGAAGGAATACAGTATGTTTTCCAATATATGCGGTATTGACGAGGCAGGACGCGGACCGCTTGCAGGCCCGGTTGTGGCGGCTGCGGTCATACTGCCTAAGGATGCAAGGCTTCTCTATGTGAATGATTCGAAGCAGCTCTCCGAAAAAAAGAGGGAGGAGCTGTATGATGTCATAATGAAGGAGGCGGTGAGCGTAGGCATCGGAATCGCCTCACCTGAAAGAATTGACGATATTAATATTCTGCAGGCAGACTATGAGGCAATGCGTGAGGCGGTGTCACAGCTTACGCCGCAGCCGGATATTCTTTTAAATGATGCTGTGATTATCCCGGAGCTTACCATGAAGCAGATTTCGATTATAAAGGGCGATGCGAAGAGCCTTTCGATAGCCTCCGCGAGCATAATAGCGAAGGTTACGAGGGACAGACTTATGTATGAGTATGATAAGCTGTACCCGGAATACGGTTTTGCGTCCAACAAGGGATATGGCTCCAAGATGCATATTGAGGCAATCAAAAGGCTTGGTCCATGCCCTATACATAGAAGAACCTTCATAAAGAATTTTGTTGAAGAGAATAATACAACAGAAAAATAAAATAAAAAACATGAGACTAATAATATAGAAAATAATGTTGAACAAGTAATAGTACAAAACAAATAAAAATATATGAAAACAAAATCAACGAGATGTCAGACATCAATATATGTCATATAATACAATAGTCTGATGATGTAAAATAGGAGGCGTGCTATGAATATCAATCTGGGACAAATGGCAAACGGAAATACATCAATTAATATAAATGTGCACCCGAATATACACAGTACACAGCCTACGGTCACTGTTAACGGTTCTGAGCAGGGGAACACGGCGCTGACCATACTTCGTTCACTTGCTGACGGAGATACATTTTCGGCGAATATCACGGATGTGAGCGGTGAACAGGTGACCATAACGCTTGACGGAGGACAGTCATTTACAGCAAGCCTGCTCAACAGCACAGCCTACAATATCGGTGACAGGGCAGACTTTGTCATTCAGGACAATAAGGGTGAGAATATTGTCTTAAAGGCTGTCACAATGCAGGCTACGGCACTTGAGACAGCTATGATTAACAAGTCACTTAAGGCTGCGGGAATCATGCCCACGCTCAGAAACCGAGAGATGGTGTTAGAGCTTATGAGAAACGGAATGCCTATCGGCAGGGATGCGCTTCTTGATATGGTAAAAGAGCTGTCCTCCCATAGCAATGCAGAGATTGGCAGTATAATAGCACTCAAAAGGATGGGGATAGAGGTCACCGATGACAGCCTTAAGTCATATCAGAATTATAAAGAGTATAACGGAGCAATGCAGAGGGACATAGCTGCACTTGGAGAGAAGCTTTTTGAATCGGTTGATTTAGGAAAAGCTTTATCCGATGTGGTAAAGCTTCTTGCGGGGGATGAACTTCTCACAGGGGATGAACTTCTCACAGGGAATGGCACTGTGGAAGATAATTCAAAGGAAAGCACGAAAACAGGTGCGCAGACACAGCAGCCTGTCGGGACGCAGGCGGATGAAAAGGCTGATATAGCGCAGAAAAATCTGATGAGTGATGTAAAGAATATGGTCGCAGGCATGGTTGACAACTATAATGCGGCTACAGGCAAGAGCCTGAAGCTCTCCTATGAATTTCTGAATACAGACAATCTGGCAAGGTTTATGAATGAGTTTGCCAGGATGGCAGAAGAGTTTGAAATGGAGTCATTGTTAAAAAATAAGCTTCATGCAGTTTTGAAGGGAGACAAGGCTTCGCGGCTTTTAAATGAACTGGTGCGCGACACTTTCAGTATGAAAATGACGGATGTGGCGGATAGTGAGTCGGTTAAGGAGCATATTGCAAAGACGCTTGACAAGTTAAGCTCTGTCTCCGAATATGCGGCATCTAATCAGAGCGCAGAACTTTCAAATGTGGCATCCCGGATGAGTAATAATATGGAATTTTTAAACAGTATGAATCAGTTCATGGCGGCGGTGCAGGTTCCGATAAAAAATATCGGTGAGCACGGTGAGGGCGAGTTGTATGTCTACCGCAGGAATAAGCAGAAGTGTGGCGAGGATGACACGGTTAAGGCGTTTCTTCATCTTGATATGGAGCACCTTGGGGCACTTGACATATATGTGACACTCAAGGGCAGCAGTGTAGCAACCAACTTCAAGGTGGAGGATGAGAGCGTGCTTGATTTCCTTGAGACTAATATGGAACAGCTCACAAAGAAACTGGCTGAGGACGGATATAATGTAACTGCCAGTATCTCCAAGACGGATGATAGTGCAGGCTTTGATTTTGAGAAGGAAGTGATTGCTCCTGTATTGCCTGTGAGCGATGTGCGGCGTTTCAGATTTGACATGAAGGCATAATATATAGAATATCTTCGGAATGGAGCTTGGCATGGGAGATAAGAATGGTTTTCAAAACAGACAGGCGGTAGCACTGACTTATGAACCGGGAACTACGGCACCGACGATTGTGGCTGCCGGAAGAGGCTATGTGGCTGATAAGATTATTAAGACGGCACAGGAAAATGAGGTTCCGCTTTATGAGGACGGCGAGTTGTCCGATACGCTTATGAGGTTGGAAATAGGGGATACAATTCCACCGGAATTATATAAGGTGGTAGCTGATATCTTGATTTTTGTTGACAATATGGATAAGATAAAAGGGAAACTCAATTCAACGAAAAAGAAGCAGTAAGAGGAAAAATATGGCAAGGGATATGACAAAAGGCAGAATACTGCCACAGATGACAGCATTTGCAATACCACTTATACTTGGAAATTTATTTCAGATTTTATATAATGCAACGGATTCAATAATTGTCGGAAAATTCGTTGGCGATGATGCTCTGGCTGCAGTCGGAACTGCCGGACCCATAATGAATATGGCGATTCTTTTTATCAGCGGAATGTGCATGGGCGCGGGCATACTTATGAGCACCCTGTACGGTGCCAAGGATATGAAAAACCTTGAAAAGCAGATAAGCACAACACTTATAGGTGGTCTGGTTTTTTCACTTTTGATAGCTTTTCTGATGATAGTCTTTGCAGTTCCGATACTTAGATTAATCAATTCGCCTGAGGAAATTATAGGAAGTGCAGCAATTTATCTAAGGGTTGTATTTTTAGGACTTATCTTCACGTTTGTATATAATTTTCTGGCTAACACACTTAGAGCGCTTGGGGATAGCAGGACACCGCTGTATTTTCTTGTCATAAGTGCATTCCTGAACGTGGCAGGAGATTTACTGTTCGTGGTTACGCTTAAGCTTGGAGTTATGGGGAGTGCGGTGGCTACCGTCCTTTCTGAGGCACTCTGCTGTGTGTGCTGTGGAATATATGTGAAGCTCAAGGTGCCTGTACTGTGTCTTGGAAAGAAATGGTGCGTATTCGAGAGAAGAGTACTCTGGAAGACGTTTTCCTATGGCATTACCAGTGCACTTCAGCAGATGTGCGTACAGCTTGGAAAAATACTTGTTCAGGCAATCATAAATGTTCAGGGAGTTGCTTTTATTGCAGCATTTACAGCGATAAACCGTGTCGATGATTTCGTTCTGTCGCCGGAGGGTAATATAGCACATGCAACGACAACATTTATTGCACAGAACCGCGGAGCGGGCGATGTGGAGCGTGTCAAAAAGGGATACCGCTGCGGCATAATAATGGAGCTTATCTTCTCCGTTGCCGTGAGCATCATCGTATTTTTTGCAGCTGCACCGCTTATGAAAATGTTTGTCGCTGAGGACAGTGCGGAGGTTGTAGCGCTTGGAGTATCATATCTGAGGATTATCGCTTTTATGTACATAATGCCGGCAATGACGAATATTGTACAGGGCTTCTTCAGGGGAATGGGTGACCTTAAGGTTACACTGATAAGTACGATAACCAATATGGGAGTGCGCGTAATTGCAGCTCATATTCTTATCAGCATGATGGGCAAAGGCTTTTATGCTCTTGCGTGGTCGAACTTCTGGGGCTGGGTATTCATGCTCCTGTTCGAGGTTCCGCTTCTGGTGCGGAACATGAGAAAGCTGGGGCGTGGGGAGCTGTAAAAAACTATTATGGCTGGCTGCACTGAAGGATATGGAGGAGAAGTATTTTTGAATACAAGGAGTATAGGCAGCAGATATGAGAGCGCAGCATGCGGATATCTGATAGATAAGGGGTATAAGATATTAGAGCGGAATTATAAAAATAAGCTTGGAGAGATTGATATTATTGCTGAGAGCGCTGATGATGTTTTAGTGTACTGTGAGGTGAAATACCGAAGTAATGATGAGCATGGTTCACCGTTTGAGGCTGTGGGATATGCCAAGAGGAGAAGGCTTGGAAGAGCTGCTTCTCTTCATTTTGCAATGAAACATTATGATGACAAAAAAGTGTGCCGTTTCGATGTTATAGGAATATATGGTGACGGAAGAATTGAGCATATTGAAAATGCATTTTATTTGAGCAGATAGGAGCCGTTTGTGGCTCCTTTTTGCTTTTAGGGGGTGTAAGCAGTTTCTTAACAAACTGTTTATTGTTTTTTTAGTTGTAATATCTGTGAGGGTGGGATTATAATATTTTAATGGTCAATTTGAACGCAGTTCGCAAAGCGACTGCGTTCATGAGCAAGTAGCGAAAGCGGATTGCGAATGACCGCTTTACAATACGGTACATAAAGGAGAATGAAGATGAGCAAGAAGATGAAGGAAAAGGATGATGCCGGCTTCATGGTCAAGGTCGCGACCTTTATAGTTGATAAGAGAAATCTTTTCTTCCTGATATTTGGTATTGCGATTATTTTTTCATTGGTTTCAAGCAGCTGGGTCAAGGTCGAGAATGCACTTTCGGCATATCTGCCGGATTCTACGGAAACGAGCAAGGGTCTTAGCAGAATGGAGAATGAATTTATCACCTATGGTTCGGCTAAGATTATGGTTACTAATATCACCTATGAGACTGCATGTGAGATATCGGATATGATAGAAGATATGGATTCTGTAGTAATGCTGACATTTGATGATACGAGTGAACACTACAATAATTTTTCCGCACTCTATGACGTGACTTTTAATTATCCTGAGACGGATGACAGGGCGCTTGAGGCGCTGTCCGAGCTTGAGGATAAGCTGTCCGGATATGATATATATGTGTCAACCACGATGGGTGATGCCTCGGCAGAGCAGATAGAGAGTGAAATGTCGGTCATAACGGTTCTTGTTGCAATCATAGTTGTGACGGTGCTTCTGCTCACCTCCCAGACATGGGCGGAGGTTCCGGTGCTTCTTCTTACATTCGTCGCTTCTATGCTTATAACCAACGGAACGAATTTTATAATGGGAACAATTTCGTTTGTCTCCAATTCCGTTACCGTTGTTTTACAGCTTGCGCTCTCTATTGACTATGCTATTATCTTCTGTAACAGATATAAGGAGGAGCATGAGCGGCTTCCTATCAGGGAGGCGGATATAGTGGCTCTCAGCAAAGCTATTCCTGAGATTGCTTCCAGTTCATTAACCACCATAGGTGGTCTTGTCGCCATGATGTTCATGCAGTTCGGAATAGGAAGGGATATGGCTCTGTGTCTTATAAGAGCTATATTTTTAAGTCTTCTTTCGGTATTTCTTCTTATGCCGGGGCTTTTGATGCTTTTCGGAAAGCTTATGGATAAGACCAGGCATAAAAGCTTTATTCCTAAGATTCCTTTCGTCGGAAAATTTGCGTATAAGACGAGATTCGTCATGCCGGTTATCTTTGTGGCACTGATTGTAGTTGCATACCTGATTTCATCAAAGTGTCCTTATGTATATGGTTACTCTAAGATTGACACACCTATACAGAGTGATTCACAGCTTGTAGACGAGATGATTGATGAGAGCTTCGGCACCTCCAACATGGTTGCGCTCACGGTGCCGGCGGGAAGCTATGACAAGGAGGCTAAGCTTATAGCTGACCTTGAGGCGTGTGAGGAGGTAGATTCGTGCATGGGTCTTGCCAATACAGAGGCGATGGACGGATATATGCTTGCAGATAAGCTGACTATAAGGGAATTTTCGGAGCTGTTAGAGCTTGACTATGAGGTGGCAGAGCTTCTGTATATGGCTTACGCAGTGAATGATGAGAACTATGCAAAGCTTGTGAATGGTCTGTCAAACTACAGCGTACCGCTCATTGACATGATAATGTTCCTCTATGATGAGGTGGAAGAGGGCTATGTGACTCTGGATGATGACCTGATGGATACGCTTGAGAATGCACACACTCTTATGAAGGTTGCAAAGGACCAGCTGCAGGGAGAGAATTACAGCCGTATTCTTGTATATCTTAACCTCCCTGAGGAAGGTGATGAGACATTTGCTTTCCTTGACAGAATGCATGATATGGCGGGAGTGTATTACCCGGAGGATGAGGTACTCATTCCGGGAGAATCTATGAGTCAGTATGATTTATACAAGACATTCCAGGTCGATAACACAGTGGTAAATGTCGTGTCGATTCTTGCGGTGCTTGTGGTACTCCTGTTCACATTCAAGTCTGCGGGAATGCCTGTGCTTCTTATACTTGTAATACAGGGTGCCATCTGGATTAATTTCTCATTCCCGGCGCTTCAGAATAAGCCGTTGTTCTTTATGAGCTACCTGATTGTAAGCTCTATTCAGATGGGTGCTAATATTGATTACGCGATTGTCATTTCGGGACGTTATATGGAGCTTAAGGATAAGATGAGCAAGGAGCAGGCTATCATAGAGACTATGAACTTCGCTTTCCCTACGATTGTAACTTCAGGTACGATGCTTGCGATTGCGGGAATACTTATTGGTCAGATGTCATCGGATGGTGCTATCTGCGGAATCGGTCAGTGTCTTGGACGTGGCACAATCATTTCTATTATTATAGTAATGTTTGCGCTGCCACAGATTCTACTGCTTGGTGAGAAGGTTATTGAAAAGACTTCATTTGCCGTATCAATTCCTATTAAGATGGAAAAGACAACAGGACTTATACGTGTGGATGGAATTGTGAGCGGTCAGGTAGAGGGAAATATTGTAGGTGAGATGCATGGATTTATAAGAGGAAATGCCAACCTGTTGGTCAGCACGGGCAATGTAGAACAGCAACAGGATGATGGTGGAAAGCCGGAGGAGTCAGATGAAAACGAAGAAAACAAATAGATATGGTAATGGTTTGAAAAAATTCGGTTTATGTGCTTTTACCGCTGCACTCATTTCTGTAAATGTTTGTCAGCCGTACATTTATCCGGTGTATGCGGATGATGTGCAGGAGGAGAGCAGTGCGGGTCAGGAGAACACTGATATTGAGGAGAGCGGTGCACAGGCTGGGATAGAGACGATGTACATATCAACAGTCGATGATTTCCTTGAGTTTGCAGCTAACTGCTACATAGATTCATGGTCGGTGAACAAGAAGATTGTGCTTAGAAATAACCTTGATTTTACAGGGCGTGAGCTTGTCATGGTTCCTGTTTTTGCCGGGGAATTTGATGGAAACGGTCATACCATATCCGGCATTGATTTTACAGGGGAGAGCTATGTCACAGCGATATTCCGCTATGTTGAGGAGAATGGCGTCATTGACAGCCTGAATGTCAAGGGGAATATTGCGGCATTGGATGAACAGGAATGTGTAGGAGGAATCGTAGGGAGCAATTACGGTACGATAAAGAACTGCTCCTTCGAGGGAACCGTTAACGGAAAAAATACAATCGGTGGCATTGCCGCATTCAACAAGAGCACGGGAGTTATCAAAAAATGTGAAGTCAGAGGACGTATAACAGGCTCATATTATACAGGTGGAATAACCGGAATTAATCACGGAATAATAAATAATTGTGCTAATGCTGCCGGCATAAATGATGACAGTGCCTGGGTTGAAACCGAGGATGAAAACAGCTCTAATATTATCGGAAATATTACCGGTAATGAGAGCAGCTCCATCAGAAGCGGAATAGATACCGGAGGAATTTCAGGATTCTCCGATGGAATAATCGCCTCCTGCAATAATAATGGGCAGGTTGGTTATGAGCATGTTGGCTATAATATCGGAGGAATAGCGGGAAGACAGTCGGGAATTATCCTGTCATGTGTCAACGAAGGAAAGGTATTCGGACGAAAGGATATAGGCGGCATTGTCGGGCAGATGGAGCCTTACATAGAGGTTGTTGCCGCTGAGACAATAAGAAATTCTGTCGATGAGCTGCATGATATACTTGACCGGACGTTCGATGACCTCACTGCGGGCAAGAATGTTTTTCATGATGATTTTGCGGATTTAATCCAGCATGCAGACAAGGCTGTTGATACAGGGCATATTATGGCGGATGAGGTATCCTCCTTCGCTAACAGCAATATGGATCAGATGAATCTGATAGTCGAGAGAATGGAGTATGTGTCGGATTCACTGCCGGCTGTGCTGGAATCATTCAGCCAGTCGATGAACAGCATGAACAGCATGGCTGAATGGATAAAAAAGCTGAACAGCGATGTGGATATCAAGAACCGTCTGGAAGCCAACTCAGGCGATAAGGCGGCATATGATGCTGCCGTCAAGCAGATTGAGGATGCTGTCAACAGGTTCAATGACGCTGTAAAGAACAGCTCATGGCAGGAAATAGAAAATATATTGAAGGACGAGAATGGAAATTATAAGAGCTTCGATGAGCTTACGCAGGATGATCTAAAGGCTATAGTTGAAGCTGTGGTCGACATAATGAAAAAAGCTAATGATATGTCGCAGGCGGCAGCAGATGTGCTTGATGGCATTAATAAGATAAATGATATCTTAAAGCCGTATTTCACAAACGCAGGTGAAACCATGAGGAATGATATTGAAAATGCGGCGAATGAAATACAGAATGCGGTCAACTACGCCAACAATGCCATCAACGGTATCAAGTCGATTTTTACTTATCTCAACGCCCAGTCGGATATACGTTTCACGAGGCTGTCTGCGGATTTCGACACGCACAGAAATGAGCTCTATGCCGAGATTAAGAACATTTCATCGGGACTTTCTAAGTTCAATGATGATATGTCATCGCAGTCGGATGTTGTAAACAAGGACTTTCAGGACATAAATGACAAGATTAATGAGATTCTTGATTTGATGCTTGATAAGATTGAGGCATACATGAAGCTTGATGTGGAACCGCTTTACAATGATGTATCGGACGAGGAAATAGATGAACAGACTACCGGAAGAGTGGACGGCTGCAATAACGTAGGGGATGTATCGGCGGATATCAATGTCGGCGGTATTGCAGGAGCCATGGCTGTTGACAGCGATGACATTGAAGATAATGCAGCAGGCAGGACGGATATATCTCTCGGAAGCCGCTATCTGGCAAAATGCGTGGTAAATAATTGCCAGAACAATGGCTACATAACATCGAAGAAGGATGGAGCAGGAGGAATTGCAGGCTATATGAAGCTTGGAATTATCAGAAATTCAAGGTCTTTCGGAGGTGTAAAGAGCAGTGATGGGGCTTATGCGGGCGGAATATGCGGTCAGTCACTGTCCATGATTTCCGATTCCTACGCTCTATGTTCTGTGGAAGCGAACAAGTATGTCGGCGGTATAGCAGGCTATGGGAATGTGATAAGAGGCTGTTACTCAATGGTTCATCTGCACACTGAGTCGGGGAGGGAAGGTGCTGTAGCTGGACAGACAACAGCCTATGAGGATGAGGAGGTCGAAAATGATGATAAAGTTACCGGGAATTTCTATGTTGATAATGGTGTGCATGGAATAGACGGTATCAGTTATACAGGTGTGGCACAGCCGATATCGTATGAAGACCTTCTTGATGTAAAGGGGCTGCCGGCGGGTTTCAGACAGCTTAAGGTGACATTCAGGGTGGATGATATTTATGTCGGAATACAGACGTTTGAATATGGCCAGTCCTTGTCGGAAATAAAGTTTCCCACAGTTCCTAAAAAAGAAGGCTGCTATGTAGTGTGGCCGGATTTGTCCGGGGAAACGATGACAGGAAACATTGTAGTTGCCGGAGAGTACAGAAACAATGTCACATCGGTGTCGAGTGCACAGGCGGATGAGAGTGGAAAAGCTTATGCCATTGTATCGGACGATTTCACGGAGGAGACAAAGCTTAACGCCCAGATAAGCAGGATGGAGCTGCCAAAGGAAGCACATATGAGAGATAACATAGTATATGAGCTTACATTGGAGAACATCTCCGAAGACACCTCGGATACTCTTGATGTGCGCGTATTAAATCCATACGATAAGGTAAAGCTGTATAAGTATGACGGAAATGGATGGGTTGAGGTTGAACATAGAGTGAAGGGAAGCTATGTGCAGACATCCATGCAGGGAACAAGCGGACAGTTCTGTCTGGTCAATGAGAGTACCAACCCTATGATATATGTAATAATAGGCGGATGTACTGCCGGTGTGCTTGCTGTTTTCATCATAATTAAGGTTATCAAGTCGGGCATAAAGAGAAGAAAAAAGAAAGCTAAGCTATCTGATGAGGAGAAATAATAGATGAAGGATATTCGATTTATCAATGACAGTAAGACAACATATATAAATGAAGTGCGTGTTATGGATGGAAACATCACGCACACTGTCCCAGTTATCCGCTGTGCGGCATACAGGGATGAGAAATGGATTTCGCATGGCTTTTCTACCAGATTGGGCGGGGTGAGTGCCGGGATATATGGCAGCCTGAACTTAAGCTTCTCACAGGGCGATGATGAGAAGCTTGTCAGGAAGAATCATGGGATTATGGCGGCTGCCTTAGGTGTGGAGCCGGACAGACTTGTGTATTCCCACCAGACACACACGACGAATGTGCTGCGCGTTACGGAGGAGCATGCCGGTATGGGAATCACAAGGGATAGAAGCTTTCACGATATTGATGGATTTGTGACGGATGTTCCGGGGCTTATGCTTGTGACGGCATACGCAGACTGTGTGCCTTTGTATTTTGCGGACAGAAGGCTGCATGTGATAGGGCTCTCACATTCCGGATGGCGCGGTACAGTCAACAATATGGCGCAGGCTGCGGTTGATAAGCTTGGGAGCGAATTCGGCAGCAGGCCGGAGGACATAATCGCATTTATCGGACCGTCTATATGTGCGTCATGCTATGAGGTCGGTGAGGATGTCGCAGAGAACTTTTTTAATGCATACGGTGCAGAGGCTGATAAGGTGCTGAAGATAAAAAAGGAGACGGAAGCGGGGAAAAAGTATTATCTTAATCTCCATGCCGCTAACAGAATCAATATGCTGAATGCCGGAATAACGGAGGAAAATATATCTGTGACGGATATATGCACCTGCTGTAACCCGGAGCTGCTCTTTTCACACCGCGCATCCAAGGGAAAAAGAGGTGGGCTGTGCGCTTATATGATGATTGCTGAGGTCTGATAATTGAAGTGATGTAATATGGCAATCTAATTCAAATAATTGGAAGTGCTGATATAACTCAATATTTGTATAATATGATGTTGGGGTCAAAACATGTGCTATAAACTTAGCATGTATAACGTATTATATTTATGCATATCACGACTTTTGGAAGAAGCTTAGATGTTCTTAGAACATCTTGCTTCGTACAACGGAGCTGATATGCATAAATATAATACGTTATACACTCGTAAATTAAGTTGGCATGTTTTGACCCCAACATCATAATATGTATTGTATAATATGTATGAAAAAAAGAGTTTCCGGCGGAAACTCTTTTTTATATTTCTATCTATTTACATTCATTCTCATACTCAAGCTTACATTCCTGATTATACTTGTCGATAAGCTCGTGTATTCTCTCGGTCGGATCCATCAGTCCGCCGATAGACTTATCATGATTGAGAGCATCTATAATCTTGGCGAGGAACTTGCTCATGTCAGCCTCAATAAAGTATGGCTTAGCTTTGATATTGTCACTTATATAGGTGAGGTTGGTTGTGACAACGCCTGCGATATAGCCCTTATTGTAATATTCATCAAACTTAGCCATTCCGTCAGTAAAAAGACCGAATGTGGTGCAGACAAATACTCTGCGGCATCCGCGCTGCTTTAAGCTGGCTGCGGTGTCAAGAATGCTCTCACCGGAAGAAATCATATCATCAATGACTAAGACATCCTTGCCGGTTACATCAGCACCTAAGAATTCATGAGCAACAATAGGATTCTTTCCGTTTACCACATGTGCATAATCACGTCTCTTGTAGAACATACCGAGTTCCACACCAAGTACACTTGAAAAATATACTGCGCGGCTCATGGCACCTTCATCTGGAGAGATAATCATGAGGTGATCCTTGTCTATTGTGATGTCCCTGAATTTCTTTGTAATGGCCTTGATAAACTGATAAGGAGGCTGGAAGTTGTCAAAGCCGCGGAGCGGGATGGAGTTGTTAACCCTAGGGTCATGCGCATCGAAGGTGATGATGTTGCTCACACCCATTCTGGTCAGCTCCTGCAATGCAAGTGCTGCGTCGAGGGATTCGAGCTTGGAACGCTTGTGCTGCCTGCTCTCATATAAAAACGGCATTATTACGGTGATTCTCTTGCAGTGTGAACCTGCTGCCGCAATGATTCTTTTTAAATCCTGAAAATGGTTGTCCGGGGACATGTAGTTGGTATGACCGAATACATCGTATGTTATGCTGTGATTGCACACATCAGTGAGAATGTAAAGGTCGGTTCCACGCACAGAGCCGAGTAGCTGTCCCTTGGCTTCACCTGTACCGAATCTTGGGCAAACGCTGTCGATTATATAAGAATCTTCAAGGTATCCTTTGAATTCTATGCCTTCCTTGTGCTCGTTGTGAGCTTTGCTGCGGAATTGTACGATGTAGTCATCAACTTTTTTTCCAAGTTCAGTACAGCTGTGCATAACAACAAGCTTAAGCGGAGCTACCGGAAGAGTTGTAAGTTCTTTTTCACTGCTCATAAGTAATATCTGCCTTTCTTTACCGTTGAATTTATAGTAGTGTTACCATCCAAAGCCGGTTTTTTGAAATTACGATTGACTCTGAACATTAACATAATAAGTTTATATTTCTTCATAGTCAAGAGAAAACCTTTACAAACTCAAAATTACTTGTTATCATATAAATGTTGTATTTTTTTAAGAAAGCAGAATCCCACTAAATTTTTTATCATATAAAGAGGTGAAGAAATAATGAGTAAACCAATTGTTGCCATAGTAGGCAGACCTAATGTCGGAAAGTCTACACTGTTTAACGCACTTGCGGGACAGCAGATTTCTATAGTCAAGGATACACCGGGTGTTACAAGAGACAGAATATACGCAGATGTTGAGTGGCTGCGCTATAATTTTACCATGATTGACACAGGCGGTATTGAGCCGGATAGTAAGGACATTATTCTTTCGCAGATGAGAGAGCAGGCTCAGATAGCCATTGATACTGCGGATGTCATAATTTTCCTTGTGGATGTCAAGCAGGGACTTGTCGACTCGGATTCTAAGGTTGCCGATATGCTCAGACGTTCGGGAAAGCCGGTGGTATTGGTTGTCAACAAGGTTGACGATTTCAACAAGATGATGCCGGATGTATATGAGTTCTATAATCTTGGTATCGGTGACCCTATGCCGATATCATCTGTGAACAGACTTGGTTTCGGAGAGATGCTTGACGCAGTCACAGGTCACTTTACCGAGGAGATGTTAAGCGACACAGAGGATGAGCGTCCTAGGGTTGCCATAGTAGGTAAGCCTAATGTAGGTAAGTCGTCAATAATCAATAAGCTCACAGGTGCTAATCGTGTCATTGTATCGAATATTGCGGGAACTACAAGAGATGCCATTGATACAGAGGTTAAGTATCAGGGCAGGGAATATGTGTTTATCGACACAGCAGGTCTTAGAAGAAAGAGCAAGATTAAGGAGGATCTTGAGCGCTACAGTATCATCCGTACAGTAAGCGCTGTTGAGCGTGCAGATGTGGTGCTTGTTGTCATAGATGCGACAGAGGGTGTCACAGAGCAGGATGCGAAGATTGCCGGTATTGCGCATGAGAGGGGCAAGGGAATAATTGTTGTTGTTAACAAGTGGGATGCCATTGAGAAGAATGACAAGACTATGTATGAGCATAACAACAAGATTAAGGAGATACTCTCATTCATCCCTTATGCCGAGATTATGTTCGTGTCCGCAGAGACCGGTCAGAGACTTAACAAGCTATATGATATGATTGACATGGTTATTGAGAACCAGAATCTCAGAATACAGACAGGTGTTCTCAATGAGATTCTCTCTGAGGCAGTGGCTATGCAGCAGCCGCCTTCAGATAAGGGACGCCGCCTTAAGATATTCTATATGACACAGGTTGCCGTTGCTCCGCCTACGTTCGTTATTTTTGTAAATGACAAGGAGCTTATGCATTTCTCATATACAAGATATATCGAGAACAAGATAAGGGAAGCATTCGGCTTTAGAGGTACAGCACTCAAATTTATAATACGTGAGAGAAATGAGAAGGAGTAAACAGGATATATCATGGAAACTATTGTACAACGTCTTATATGTCTGGTTATCGGATATGCGTTCGGACTTTTTCAGACAGGCTATATTTACGGTAAGCTGCACGGAATTGACATCCGCAAGGAGGGAAGCGGCAATGCCGGAACAACCAACGCTCTCCGGGTTCTTGGTAAGAAAGCAGGTATAATAACCTATATCGGTGACATGGTAAAGGCTGTCCTTGCAGCTATGGTTGTAAGGCTGATATTCGGTCAGAGCCATGCCGACATCATTATGGTTCTTGTCCTTTACAGCGGTTTTGGAGTTATACTTGGACATAACTTTCCTTTTTATCTTGGCTTCAAGGGTGGCAAGGGTATCGCGGCTTCATCGGGTGTCATAGTTGCACTTGGCTACTGGCCGCTCATTCTTCTTGGCTTTTGTACATTTATGATTGTGACAATTATCTCAAGATATGTCTCGCTTGGTTCCTTGGTTATGATGACAGGCTTCCTTGTTGAGTTTATTATTTTTGCGGTGAACGGAATGATACCGGGTCTGTATCCGGCAGAGCTTGTTGAGGCGGTAGTCATTGTGGCAATCCTTACGGTGCTGGCATTCTGGAGACACAGGGCAAATATCGTGAGACTTGTGCATGGCAATGAGCGCAGGCTGTGGGGCGGAGATAAAGAGAATAAATAGCAATTAAGTATATGAACACGGAGGTTTGGCGGTATGTCAAAGGTATGTATAGCCGGTGCCGGGAGCTGGGGACTTGCACTTGCACTTGTGCTTGAAAAGAATGGACACGAAGTGACTGTATGGTCAGCGCTTCCTGAGGAGATAAGGCTTTTAAAAGAGGAGCATGAGAATAAGAGATGTCTTCCGGGAGTTATCATTCCACAGACAATAAGACTTACGGATAAGCTTGACGAGGCTGTTGCGGATAAGGATGTCATAGTGATGGCTGTCGCATCACCCTATACGCGCGCTACAGCGGCTAAGCTTGCGCCTTATATCAAGGACGGACAGATTATTGTGGATGTGGCAAAGGGAATTGAGGAGAAGAGTCTCCATACATTGTCACAGGTAATAAAGGATGAATTGCCGACAGCACAGGTGGCAGTATTATCCGGACCTACACATGCTGAGGAGGTCAGCCGTTTTATACCGACCACATGCGTTATCGGTGCCGAGGCTGAGGAGACAGCCTGCTTTTTGCAGAATCTCTTTATGAACGAGAGCTTCCGTATATATACAAGCTCCGATGTGCTTGGCATTGAGCTTGGAGGTTCACTTAAGAATGTAATAGCGCTTGCTGCAGGTATTGCGGATGGACTTGGCTATGGTGATAACACGAAGGCTGCACTCATCACAAGAGGTATCCATGAGATATCAAGACTTGGCGTTGCAATGGGAGGAAGACTTCAGACATTCTATGGGCTTACAGGAATGGGGGATCTCATCGTGACCTGTGCGAGCATGCACAGCCGCAACAGACGCGCAGGCATTCTCATGGGACAGGGAAAGTCCATGCAGGAGGCAATGGATGAGGTACAGATGGTTGTAGAGGGAGTGTACTCTGCTAAGGCAGCACTTATTCTTGCGAAGAAATATAATATATCCATGCCTATCACCGAGAAAATCAATGAGATTTTATTCGAAGGCAAGAATGCGAAGGATGCCGTACGTGAGCTTATGCTTCGCGACAGGAAGGTTGAGTACGAATAGAAACCGTAGTTACATAGAAAGAAATTAGTTCTATTATATAATCTCCCCCGAATATAATTTATCAGTCATAAATTATATTCGGGGGAGGTTTTGATTTTTGGATACATACAATATCTACAAGGATATAAATGCCAGAACACAGGGCGAGATATACATAGGTGTTGTGGGACCTGTGAGAAGCGGTAAGTCGACATTTATAAAGCATTTTGCAGAGAAGCTGATATTACCGTTTATGAGTGATGGCGCCGGGAAGGAACGCACCAAGGATGAGCTTCCGCAGTCAGCGGCAGGGAGGACTGTCATGACCACGGAGCCTAAGTTTATCCCGAGGGAGGCGTGTGTGATAAATCCGGCGCAGGATATCTCAATGAAGATAAGGCTGATTGACTGTGTAGGCTTTATGATTGATGGAGCGACCGGTGTTGTCGAGGACGGGAAGGAGCGCCTTGTAAAGACACCGTGGTACGATTATGAGATTCCGTTTTCGGAGGCGGCGGAGTTCGGGACACGCAAGGTCATCAAGGATCATTCCACTGTGGGAATAGTTATGACCACGGACGGAAGCATCGGTGAGCTGCCGCGTGACAGCTATAAGGCTGCGGAGGCTGCTACGATAGAAGAATTGAAAAAAATAGGAAAACCTTTTGTGGTGGTTGTCAATTCCAAGAACCCGGCAGCGAAATCTGCGGCAGAATGTGTGGATGAGATAAAGAAAGCCTATGGGGCGGAAGCGGTAAGCCTTGACTGTGAGCAGCTTACTCTTGATGATGTGAACAGGACACTTGAGCTGCTTCTTAACAGTTTTCCTATAAACGGGATAGAATTCTATTTTGACAGGTGGATAGAGACACTTCCGGATGACAATGAGATAAAGCAGGCGATGGTTGAGTGTGCAGGACAGATACTCGACAGGATTACATATATTAAGGATTTCAATAAGGACAGTATTAAGGTTGAAAATAAATACATAGAGGATGTGAGGAGTGAGCCTGTGGATATGGCGGATGGAATAATACGCCTTAGCTTCAAGGTTGACGAGAACCTGTATTATGATATGCTAAGCTCCATTGCAGGCGAGAAGATAGACAATGAATATGAGCTTATCAATCTGATAAAGGAATATGCCAAGGAAAAGAGCGCTCTTTCAAGATATACCTCGGCAATCGACACTGTGCGTCAGAAGGGCTATGGCGTGGTATCACCTTCAAGGGACGAGATAAGCATCTCAGAGCCTGAGGTCATCAAAAATGGCGGACGCTATGGCGTGAAGATTAAGGCGGAGAGCCCATCCTACCACATGATTAAGGTAAATATCGGAACGGAGATTGCCCCTATTGTCGGAAGTGAGGAGCAGGCGAATGACCTGAAAAAGTATATCGATGAGAATACGAAAAACGGCGACGCGTGGGATATCAATATTTTCGGAAAGACCATCGAACAGCTTGTGGATGACGGCATAAGGACGAAGCTTGCCATGATGAATGATGACTGCCAGACTAAGCTTATGGATACCATGCAGAAGGTTGTAAATGATAACAGCGGCGGGTTGATATGCCTTATTATCTAGGCAGTCTGAATACGGATAATAAATAGAGGTATGTTATTATAGACGATAAAAGCATGAGGATGATACGGAGACTTTTTGCAGTCCACGCCATCCTCATGCTTTTATTGTATCTCCAAGAAAAAACTGGTAAAAATGTTATTATTATGGTATGATGTTGGGGTCAAACATGCCAACTTAATTTACGAGTGTATAACGTATTATATTTATGCATATCAGC